>OCTW011104944.1_pt1 | contig 12406 bp, 5 predicted proteins | sample 1539671 | NCBI WGS metagenome assembly OCTW01 (sample SAMN02144230, study PRJEB22623) | gut metagenome | biome: sheep rumen | host: Ovis aries | place: New Zealand | reverse complement strand
CAAATCCGGCCAAATTGGTGGTGCCGCCCTCGATGTCTATGAAGAAGAAGCCGACGTCTTCTTCGAAGACTGGTCCAATCAGGTCATTCAAGATGATCAGCTCATGCGCCTGCTCTCTTTCAACAATGTCATCCTCACTTCCCATCAAGCTTTCTTCACCCGCGATGCACTTGCCAAAATCGCCGAAGTGACATTTCTCAATCTGAAGGAAATCGCAGAAAATATAAATCCCATTGAGAATGAAATCTGCTACCGATGCGAAAAATTTGGAAAAGATTGCAACCGTAAGCAAGGGAAACCGTGTTTTTAATATAAAAATGTTTTGTGCTTCGCCTATGCGCTACGCGCATACGGCTCACTTTTTGGGCTATCTCGCCAGAGAGGCGTTCGACCGAACGCCTCTACTGGCTCGATACGCCCGTCGTGCGCCCGTCTATCGGCTGTGCCGATACGCCGGGCGTTTCTTCTGAGAAAGGGACAAAAGTTGTAAAAACGAGGCAATTCAAAAGAAGCCCGTAGGGCTTCAAGGCGAGTAGCCCCCGGTTGGCACGTAGTGCCTACCGGGGGATCAAAGCATTCCCCCACCTTTTTCCCAACTTTTTTCCAGTCTTTTGGGCTGGAAAAAAGTTGGGGGGAATGAAAAAAACGTTTTTGCCCCCGGTAGCTATCGCAACCGAGGACTACATGCCATAATCCCTACCGAATTTGAAATAATCCATGCCAAAAATAAATGCATAGCCCTGATTGCTACCAAAATCCGTGGCGATTTCTCACCATCCGATCTATAAGGCAGAATTGGAGTACTACTCCATTTTTGCCTTAATGTGAGAAATGATATGCAATACATCCATCGACATCTTGAAACCGTTTTGAAGGAAATGCTTGCGCAGTTTAAAGTTGTGCTCGTCACAGGGCCTCGGCAGTCCGGCAAGACAACGATGATCCAAAAAGCATTGCACGATTACGAATATGTGACACTCGACGATATGTCTGAGCTTGATTTGGCCAGGACGGATCCAGTCATTTTCTTTAAAAATCACAGTTTTCCGCTTGTCATAGACGAGGTGCAGTACGCGCCGGAACTGTTCAGACAAATCAAATTGCTTGTAGACAAGTCCGAGCAAAAAGGACAAATCTGCCTTACAGGTTCCCAAACTTACCACCTTATGCAAAACGTTACCGAATCACTCGCCGGACGCATCGGCATATTGGAGATGCAAGGATTATCCGCAAGGGAACAATGGAATATAGCTTTTGATGATTGTTTTGTTCCTTCACAAGAATATATTCAAAATCGTAAAAATCATATCAAAGCTTATAACAATATTTGGGAATCTATCTATCGCGGTTCGATGCCAGAGTTAAGTAATCCGGCGATCAACTGGGAGTTTTACTATCGTTCTTACGTAAAATCCTATATTGAACGCGACGTAAGAAATCTTCTTAATATCAAAGATGAACGCGTGTTCTACCAGTTTATGTTAGCGCTTGCATCGCGAACGGGACAAATTCTGAATGCAACGGATATTGCAAATACCCTGGATGTAACATCCAAAACCATACAAAGTTGGCTATCTATTCTCGAAGCATCCGGGCTTATATTCTTTCTAAGGCCATACGAAAATAATCTATTAAAACGAGCAATTCACAAACCCAAGGTTTATTTCTATGATACAGGGCTGGTCTGTTACCTGATAGGATGGGACAATCCCAAAGTGGCCCAAAATGGCGCGATGTCCGGTGCCTTATTTGAAACTTTCGTCATCAGTGAAATATTCAAATCTTACCTCAACAAAGGCAAGGATACGCGACAATTGTTTTATTACCGAGACCGAAATCAAAAAGAAATCGATCTCGTGATGCTTCAGAACGACCGGGTTTATCCAGTCGAAATCAAAGCATCTGGCCGAGCAACCATCGATATGGCAAAGCATTTTTCCGTACTCAAAGATACCGAAATGATTCGCATACAAACAGGAACCATCCTATGCCGATGCGATAAGCCCATGTTTTTGAGTGAAAAGCTTCAGGCTTTGCCTATCGAGTGGATATAATCTATGTGCCCGTCTATCGGCTGCGGGGCCTGACCCCACTGTCGCCGATACGCCGGGCGATTTTTGATATGGCGTTTCTTACTCACACTCGACCTTATCCCACTTTTTATTCTCGCCACATACGTAGCATACGCCGTCCATGCGCCGCTTGGTGCCAGGCACGTTAAAGCGGTCATCTCCCCCTTGCATAGACGCGCTGTTCAGACGTTTCTGCAAGGGAAATGCCGCTTTGGATGTGTTCAGTTTACAATTTCACCCACATCGCGGGACGAACTGTTATGCTGCACATACCAACCACGCCATAGCCGGCATCATGTCTAAAACTGCCGGATGCTGTGACGAATGCCTGACGATCGTATGGCATGCCTGGCGTTCGAAGCCACCAGAATGGATAGCAGTGAATGTCAGAACACTTTTTTTCAGTATACTGATCACCATTAAATGATTCAGAACCTACAAAATATACATATCCGGATTTGTTTTTGATTACGTATGGCGTCGAATCAACCCTTCGGCTCGGCAGTGTACACTCGTCATACACTTTGCTGCAATTATTGGGATAGTCTTCTTCTTTGCCCTCTGGGATCTCAGGTTTATTATCAAAATACTGTTCTATCTCAGTTACGCTGAGAAGGAAAATTTTATCTTCTGTATCATTCCCCGCATTAGTATTGGGGAAGTTTGGATTTACATGCGCCGGAACCGTTGACTGTATAATTTTGCTGCGTTCAGATGCTGTAAATGCCGTATTGATAAAGTTATCTGAGATATAATTTCGTTTGTCATTATTAAATGACGGCCCATAGCCATTGAGCCACGAACGAATTGTACTCATTTCCCATGGTATTGAATCTGCCGATTCACCTGACGCATTCTCTGATTCATTAAACGGCTTTACATCAAGGGCTTTTTCACTGATAACGAGGTATTTGTCATCTTTTTTATCGAGTATTTTCCAGGAAATGGGTTCTTTTCCGTTCGTCAGGTCATTATCCTGTTCATAATGACCGAAGATAAAATAATCGCCCACTTTAAGATTTGCGCGTGATTTGCAGGTGCCCTGATCGCAATACTGAGAATCTGAGCATTCTATCCCGCAGCCGCCGCAATTGAATGAATCATGATAAGGATAACTCAAGGCACCGCCGCATTCATGCTCTGTTTCCTGAGTGAGTGACGCAGATGTGCAGGCTCCATTTACGCAGATATTTCCATTTGGACAGACAATATTGCATCCGCCGCAATTCAAAGAATCGATATATATATGCGACAAACTGCCATTGCAATAGGTCTGCGTAGTCACTTGCGGGGCCTTTCTCGTGCACTTTCCTTCCGAACAATATTTCCCCGTGCCGCAGTCTTCAAAGCCGGTTCCGCAATGGTTTGAATCGCTGTAGGGATGCACCGTTTCTCCATTATATATTAATTCGGCTGTTGAGTTCAGCTTGTAGGATTGGCAGCTGCCGCCTGAACAGAAATAGCCTGCTGCGCATTTGTTGCCGCAGCCTTTGCAGTTTGCTGTGTCATTTGTCGTATCGACGAGAATGCCGTTGCAATACATTTCCCCCTGACCGGAAGCGCATTGACCATTGCGGCAGATTTTTCCATTGTCGCACTGATGGCCGCAGGCACCGCAGTTGGAGACATCGAGCTCCGTGTTTGTAATTTTGCCATTGCAATATACTTCACCTTTGCCTTCAACGCATTGGTTGTTTTGGCAGATCTGGCCGTCTGCGCATTTATCATTGCAGTCTGCGCATCGATCGAGATTGCCGATGAAATAAGTTTCCTCCCCGCAATAGGCCATGCCGTTTCCTGTCACGCATTCCCCATTGAGGCAGGTTTTGCCGTCTGGGCAGCGGTTTCCGCATTCGCCGCAGGCATCAAGCGAATAGGCTGTATTATATGTGAACCCGCTACAGAATGTGTCACCGAGGCACCTGCCATTGATGCAACTCTGCCCGTTTTCACACGGATTATTACACGTATCCTCCCCATTGCAATCCTGCGGGCAATACTCTTCCTCGCCAGGATCACAGACCCCATTGCCGCATAAATCGCCATCATTCATTTTGCATGCATTGCCTGGCTCAGGGCACTCGAAGCCATCCTCAATTTTATGACAATCAGCAGCGCATCCGTCGCCGTCCTTGTCGTTTCCATCATCACACGCTTCACCATCGTCAAGAGTTCCATTGCCGCATAAGTCGCCATCATTACAGTCCTGCGGGCAGTATTCTTCCTCGCCAGGATCACAAATCCCGTTGTCACACTTCGGAGCAAGGTCCATACATTCTCCAACAGTAAGATCACAAACTTGGGCTTCTTCAGCACACGATTTAGCCCCCCCCCACTTGCCATCCTGGCATACCATGGAGATATTCTCATCAACACACTTCATCTCTCCATCAACACACACTTTGACTTCCCACCCATTTCCTGTACAAATCAGTTCTACGTCTTGATAGATTTGCGTTTCTCCGATATTACTGCACGAGCCAAGTCCGAGCTTGCTGCGCCAAAAAGCTTTCACGTACTTCTCATAATCGGGTACACTTTCGCCCCAGCTTTCTACATTTTGACGAATTTTTTGGAGGTTTTGCATCAATGCGCCGGTCGCCATTTGCTGCCAAATCTCAGTATTATCGATAGTGCCGTCGGCAATATCGCCCGCAATGCGCGCGAGTCGTTCAGTAAATTGACTTTCGCGCAAATCCCCCTGCACGATGATGCTGATGGCCAGCAATGCGGCCGAATCTTCATTCTGGCCAAAGATGCTCATATCTTCGGATGCGCCAAAGTTGCCGTCAATACCAAAATAGCCAAGAAGCTCTTTGCGCGCCTGATTTTTGGCTTCGCCAAAAGATTTGCCGTCAACTGTCACGAGGTGCATCACGCGGTCGGTCTCGAGGTGCGTGAGCAGATTGATATTGACGTTTTCGCGGTCGGAAATATCGGCCAGCGCATTCATTATAATCGGGCTCGTCGAATTACTGCCGGTGACTTCGTTGCGGTAATAGCCGTTCACTTCCAAAAACGCATACTGCGATGCCAGATTGATGCTCGCAACTTTAAATTCGCCCTTGTCGTTGCTGATCTTACCTTTAAAACTGATACCGGTCTGCAACAGCGATTCGCCATTGAGTTCCTGCACAGTCACGGTCGATCCCGTCACAAACGGCCCCTTCTGCGATACGCCCGAAACCGTGCGATTCTGCACTGATACAATATCGCCCGGCTTATTCGTCGTGCCCGTCTGCTCTTTGTCGTTGCCCGAGTCGCCGGAATCTCCGCAGCCAAAGGCTAACATGGTGCATGCTGCAAAAAGAAAAATTCTAAAACGATTGCAATTCATAAGAACCTCAAGTGTGGATCGGTATTATCCGGTATCCCAGTTATTATTTCAGTGATGCTAAAATGCATCACTTCTGTCAAGACTACCGCATCGGGACGCGGCATTCAAGTTCCATTCGTCACGCACCGCACCGTTTAAGCGACATATCAAACGCAGGGTGGTTCAGAGACTGCGCCCCTACAGCTCGATACGCCCGCCAAACACCGCTATTTCCGGACAAAGCCCGGAAATACGCGGTGTTTTTTTATAGGTAATATTCCACACCATCTGCGGCAATCTTTTCCTTGATTATTTCGAATAGCAATGGGGATGCATAATTCAAGCTTCATTCGTCCCATTGAAATAAACTAAACGATGGTGCATAATAAGACAGTTGATAAGCAAAAGACTTATCAGCCAGCGATAGTGCCTTTCTCTTTACGCTATTTCATCCATATCTGATTATCCGAAATGCAGGTAATATCATGGAATCGACAGAATTATTTCATGCCAGTAAAGAAATCGTTGAATATCCGGAAATCAGAATATCCAGGTTTACCAAGGATTTTTCATGGGGATTTTACTGTACAAAGAGAAAAGAACAGGCCATTAGATGGGCAAATCGTGGTTCTGGTAATCCAGTTGTGAATTATTATGAATTTGTCCCAAATGATTGTTTATCCATCTTAAAGTTTGAAGAGATGAATGATGAATGGCTCAACTTTATTGCCAAATGCCGCAATGGCCAAACACACAATTATGATATCGTTGAAGGGCCAATGGCAAATGATACAATATGGAATTATGTCAATGACTTTATTGTCGGTAAAATTTCAAGAAAACAATTCTGGGTCATGGCTGAATTTAAATATCCAACACACCAGATAAGTTTTCATACGTTGTCCGCTATTCATTGTTTAAAATTTATAAAAAGTGAGGTCATTTATGCATAATAAACCATGGCTGTCGAAAGAAGAATATAATGATTTGTTTTATGTATGTTCGCTTGTAGAATATATTGCCAGAGTCACCCAAAACCGCCGTGGTGTAATCGTGCAAACACTTGGATTAGACGGCATTCGAAAGCAGCTCAAAGACGCCCCGGTCAATCACTGTCTCACATTTGATCAAGTCAGCACTGAGCTCATAGAATATTATCATATTTCAAACGGGGATTTTGATCCGGCAGCCAATAGCCCATATATCATACCATCGTACACAGAGATTGGAAACCTCTACGCAACAATGATCGAAGACAGCTCCGAATCGTACGATGCCGCGTGCGATATCATGGATATATTCTCATCTTTTATCAGCGATTTAATATCAAACTTTAAATCGGATCTATACTACCAGAATCCGGATTATCTGGAGCACAGCTATCGGGCTGGCTATTTGCTGGAATAATTGCATTTCGGCATTGAACAAAACAACAAACCACAGACATGCTTCATACACACAAGAAATACTGGGCGGCGAGATTTGGTATCGCCAAAGTGCTTCCCATGACGCGCGAAGAAATGGATGAACTCGGCTGGACCGAATGCGACATCATTCTCATTTCGGGGGATGCGTATATCGATCATCCGGCCTTTTCGACGGGGATTGTCGGACGCTATCTGCACCATGAGGGATTTCGCGTAGGCGTGGTGGCACAACCCAAATGCGACGCAGACTATCTCGCGCTGGGTGTACCCAAACTCTTTTGGGGCATCAACTCGGGGAACATGGATTCGCTCGTGAACCATTATACTTCCGAAAAACGGCGCCGACATGATGACGCCTACACACCGGGCGGCAAAGCCGGTGCACGCCCGGATCGTGCAGTCGTCGTCTATGCCAAAGCTTGCCGAAGGCTGGCTCCGGATGTACCCATCGTCATTGGCGGAATCGAAGCGAGTTTGAGGCGAATGGCGCACTACGACTACTGGAAAGACGAAGTGATGCCGTCGATTTTGGTCGATTCAGGTGCCGATATTCTGAGCTTTGGCAGCGGTGAATGGTCGCTCGAAACGATTGCTCATGGCCTGTCCTACCGATGGAGTCTCGATAAATTCTATGGTTTGCCAGGTATTGCCGTGTTATGCGATGCACTTCCCGAGAATCTCGTCATTCGGGATGACAGCAGCGGCAACCGCCGCGGCGAATACGATGTACGACGCGTGCCATCTTTCGAAGAAGTCAAAACCAATAAAAAAGCATTTGCCGAAGCATCGCGACTGCAAATTCTCGAAACCCGCGTCGGTGGTCATGGGATTGTACAAAAACACGGCAATCGTGAACTTTGGATAGGCCCAATTCCCGAGCCTTTGAATACCAAAGAGATCGATTCGATTTACGATTTGCCCTTTTCGCGCAAACCACACCCGAGCTACGGCGATGCCAAAATTCCCGCTTATGACATGATCAAAACGTCAGTGACCATCATGCGCGGGTGCTTTGGCGGATGCGCCTTTTGTTCGATTGCAGCCCACGAAGGCCGCGTCATTCAAAGTCGATCCCCCGATAGCATAGCTCGCGAAGTACAGACGATTTGCAAAGAATATCCCAAAGGCAAAGCCTCTATCAGCGACATCGGCGGCCCTTCGGCCAATATGTACTGCATGGGCGGCAAAAATACAGACATTTGCAAACAATGTACAAAGCCGTCATGTCTCGTGCCTAAAATATGTAAAAATCTCAATACCGATCACGCACCAGTCATCCATTTATACCGCAAAATACGTGCACTTCCCGAGGTCAAGAATGTATTTATCGGATCTGGTATCCGATATGATTTAGCTTTAAAAAGCCCGGAATATATTCGCGAAGTTGCCCAATACCACACGAGCGGCTACCTAAAAATTGCCCCGGAGCATGTCAATAATAAGGTTTTGGGTCTCATGCTCAAACCGAATGTCGAAATATTCGATGAGTTCTGTGAAATCTTTAAAAAGACATCCGAGACATGTGGGAAGAATCAATATATTATTCCTTATTTTATATCTTCGTTCCCGGGATGCGGCGACCGTGAGATGCTCGATGTGGCTCAATGGCTCATGAAACGGCATCTCTTTGTCGATCAGGTGCAGAGTTTTTTGCCGACGCCCATGAGTGCTGCCACCACGATGTATTATACAGGCTATACGCCCTATTTGCCGATCGAAGGACAACAGCCCATGTGGAGCGCCAAATCACACGATGCTCGAGAACGTCAAAAAGCCATCCTGCGATATCATGCGCCCGAGAATAAGCAGTTCGTCAGGGATTTGATGCGCAAATATGGTGTGAATGGTTACAATTTCCCAGGAAATCGAAAGCGATAAATACAATCCATCCACCATGGTTATGCTATCCATTCGCACGCTGATTCATCACTGCCCCAAATAATACATCGTGAGCGTATGGGCGACCAGTTGCGACGTTCTATTGAACGTCTACTGGTCGCCCATAGCGAGCGTAAAAGCGCGGCGTATCGAAGCCAGCGGGGCATGCCCCGCTGCCGATAGCCGCGCCCACCCAACTTTATTGAAAACCTGCATCAATTATTGAAAACCTGCATCAATTAGTTTAAATAATACGTTTACATATGTAGGGGAGCCCCTGCGTGGGTTACCCCATGCATAAAACGTATCATTCATATAGTAAAGAAGAGCTGCAACGTATCTATACATTTGACGTATATCAAGGAGATATTTAAATATGAATCCATGGTCAATAGCGAGCCTTAGGAAGGTGAATAGAGCTTTAGGTGGGCGAGTGAAATATGCGTTTGCTGCAATTCTAGCGGTGTTGTGTGCCCAAGCTTGCGATGATAGTTCATCTACGCCAAATGATCCGGACGATCCTTGCAATGTATGTGGACCAGAGCAAGTCTGCGTTGGCGGCGTTTGCTATGATCCTACCGATCCCTGCAGTGCATGCAAGCCTGAGCAGATGTGTCATAACGGCACGTGCTACGATTCTAGTGACCCTTGTGCCAAATGTACGGCACAAGAAGAATGCGTCGATCATGTATGCACCCCCAAAAGTATATCAGATGATCCCTGTGCCAAATGTACCGGCAATCAGGTGTGCATCGATAAAGTCTGCACAGACATGACTGGTGAAGAATGCGATCCCCCCTGTACAGATGGCAAAACCTGCATCAATGGCCAATGTGCAATTTGTATTGGATCAAACTGTTTTTTTGAAACAGACGAACCGACCAAATGCGAAGTCGACGGTGATTGTCCAAATGGAGAGCACTGCGACGAAGGTGAATGCATAGAAATTCAAGACGGAGACTGCGAGCCAGCCTGTATCGATGGGCAGGTTTGCAGCCATGGCAAATGTGTGAATAGCACGCTTTTGTGGACATTGTGTCGTTCAGGCAGCGATTGCGGCGTGGGAGATTGTATTTTCAGCGTAACACCATCCAAGACACTGCATATGGAAATCAATGGAGAAATCGTCGAATATTTGACGGATAAACCAATTCCCGTTTCGCAGCTCGATAGCCGCATCAACCCCGAGAATTACAATTTAACGCACGATACATATGCCGGCGATGATGATGAGATCGGCATTTGTTCTTATGAGTGCACCAAAATAGAAGCCCAAAACTGTCCTGCAGGCTGGTCATGCCAGGTCGTAGCCAAGGGCATTCTTGATTATCCCAACGACAGTACACAGCTGCCACAGGATTTACCAGAGACCATACTCAAAGACACACCGTTTGCCGCGCTTTGCCGCCGCGATATGGACGAAAATTTACAAAAAGATCTCGCCTATGGCATTGAGTTCTGCAATGCAGACGAAAGCAAATGCAATGCAGCAGGTATGATCTTTTACGATGATATGTGTCTCGAACCGTGTGATGAAAATGCCGATAGATGTCCATATTTCTTTAGCTGTCAGTCGGTCGAAACGGGATCGGGGCCCGCAATGGCATGCGTACCCGATTCGGGGACTTGCACAGGGTGTTACGATCACGACAGAGATGGTGCTGGATATGGGCATTGCCCGAATTTGGGCATCGACTGCGATGACAACAATCCCAATGCCTACTACCAAAAACCGCTTGTATGCCCGGACATCGTCGATGATCAAGGCAAAGAAATCCAGACAGATTTGAACTGCAACGGCCTTATTGACAAATTTGAGCTCTTGGGGACGACCGATAACTGCAGCATTTGCGGCGATGCGTGTGCCGAACCAAAATCGAAAGAGTTTGCCTCTGTTTGTAAACCTGTCGATGCATCCAATTACGTTCCCGACTGGCGAAAAACAGCCACGATGAACACCCCTGCACCTGAGTTTACCTGCATTGAAAAATGTAGTTTTGGCTATGGCGACTGCAAAGGAAATGCCACTTGTGATGTGGCACTTTTGAGCAGCGCAGCTCGCTCGGCAGCTTCCCAATCGGACGAGGTTTGGATTCGGGGTAAGGATGTGATTACAGGTAATCATGGTGGCGCTGTTTATGGTCGCGATGCAGATGGCGATGGCTACCCTCTCATCGATAACGTAGCATCTTTAGAATCTGCAACCGAGACAGAGCCTGCTCAGATCCTGCTCGATCCCAACAATTCACTGATTTGCTGTTCAAACAACCTCAAGTATTGCTATACCGCCAATAAAGACTGGGAAACCATAAAATCAACCGATTCGTACGTCACGCTCAAAGAGGGATGCAAAGCCACCGATCCCGGCTGTTACGACGCAGACGACAGCGATAAAGATATCAACCCGGAAGCAGCTGAAATCTGCGATGGCAAAGATAATGACGGATCGACCATCCTGCTTCCCCCAAATTCCGAGCATTGCACAGATTGGTGTGCAAATCCTGAAAACGACTGCACATCGATAAAAACAGACGACGGCTACAAGGTCAATCCATATTGCGATGCAGCACCAGACGGTTTAAGTGAAACCAAATTATGGGTGGACGCAGTCGAAAACCAAAGCTATGCCTTTGGCACAATGTGCAATTATCGCAACGAAAATGCGGATGTTTGTGACGATAAAGCCCACGTCACATGCGAAAAGACGGATGACGACTGGCAGCTCAAATGTATGCCAAAGATAAGTTTTGATACGCAAGACGGACTCGACGCAAGCGGCAATCCTTTCTTTAATGGTTTAGACAATGACTGTGATGGACGCGTCAATGAAGATGGCTGGGTTCCTTGCGTGATAACCAATGCCAATCTGCCCTGGGAATCGAGTGATTCGAGTGTGCCAAGCCTTAAAGAAGGTATTTCAAATACCAAGGATTACAAGTTTTATATCAATTCCTCAGGCTATGCATTACCCAGGAATGCAGACGACTCACTCAATTTGTGCCGTCTAGGCATACTCCAGGGCAAAAAGAATGGCGATAGCTACGAGCCAATCTGTATGCCCATCTATGAGCCAAGAACATACGATTATTATGGTGACGGCGTCGATTCAAACTGCGATGGCGCCGATTACGATATGAATCGTGCCAGATTTGTCGCAATGCCAGCTCAGGGCGATGCCAATGCCGGCGATGACAACGATGAAGATACCTGTCAATATGGTGAGAACAATAGTGTTTTTCCGTGTTCGACGATTAACCATGCACTCGAAGTTGCCGTAGATGAAAACGGATTTTATCAGGATATCCTGGTTCAAGGTGGTGGATTCAATATCCTTATGGGATTTAAAAACAGCAATCATCCCTATCCTTCACCCATTACCCTACCCAATTACAGTAGTATAACAGAGCCCGAGCACTTTGCTGTCCCATCGGCCACAGACTTGCCGGATTCCGATGGCATTCTCAATGGCCATTTTATCAGTGCTTATGGCCTTCACAATTATCTTGTATCGAAGATAAGAGAATCTTCTGCATTCCGGGCCAATGATTACCTCTTCAATTATGAAACCAATGAAGAGGATCCATCGACACATCAATTGATATTTACTGTCGCAGATGGTTCCGAGCAAAATCGCCCCGATGAGGTCATTCGCATTTATGGCGGTTTTTACCGCGCACAAAACACAAAGTGCACGACCCCGACAGGATGCGATT
>OCTW011556479.1_pt1 | contig 12408 bp, 8 predicted proteins | sample 1539671 | NCBI WGS metagenome assembly OCTW01 (sample SAMN02144230, study PRJEB22623) | gut metagenome | biome: sheep rumen | host: Ovis aries | place: New Zealand | reverse complement strand
CAGCTGTGCTGACCGCTCTTACCGGGTTTGGACAATGCGCCGGACACATGATCAATTCCGGCTGAATAAGTTACACTTGCCATAGTTAATGTTTAGGTTTGTGACCGCCCTTATGCTCTCTACTTATCAGTATCGACCATATATGGGCGATCGGGTTAATAATTTTGTTTGTTTCCCGCGGTATTCCGCGGTTTTCTTCGTTCATTGCGTCGGGATTTAATCCCGACATCGGCTCTTTAGTGCCGAGCCGGGAGCTGGGCTTTAGCCCAGTTTCTCGTACTCTTTTGCGAACATGTATCCGCGCAGCGTACCGTACTTGTTCTGGTTCTTGAACGCAGTAGCATAGGTAGCCTTTTGCTCTTCGGTCAGCGCATTGACAGCCGCAATCGCCTGACGGAACTTCGTCTGACGAGCCAGTTCTTGCTCGCTGAACGGTTTGGTGCGAGGATTACAGATCTTACCCGTGTACAGGGTATTACCTTGACTTTTCCTAAATAGTGTTGACAGTTTTTTACTTATTTTAACTAAATTACTTGTCACTCTCCTGGAATCTGTTTACATTTTCCTAAAAGAGTTTACAGTCGTACTAAATTTGTTTACACCTATCCTAAATTGGTTGACAGATGTTGTACTAAATTTGTTGACAGCGCTCCTGATAACCTTTCCAATGCCTCTGTTGTGTGCCAACTTGTTGGTGCGCAACAGAGGGCGTTTGATAATCGATCTGCAATCGTAAACTTTTTTAATCTTTTGTCCATAACGACACCTTTTTTAGTGTCAACATATTTCAGGACAAGACATTCTCAACCGCTGGAAGACCAACCGCAAGATCGAAAAACTCTCCGACACTACATGGAGAAAACTATAGTCTCGCCCAGCGTTGTCCTGTGTCCGGCATCTCCGTTGCCGGAGTTTCCGCCCACGGTGTTTTGTGCGCGCGAGTTTTGCGAGCGTGTTAAACTTCGTTCATTGTGTCATGGAGAACTGCCTCGGCTTGGCAGTTCGAACGGCAGGAGCAGCGGGGAGCGTCGCTCCAACCAGACCCCATCCGACAACTCAGAAAGCGAGTGCTTCGGTGCTCGCTTTTTTTGTATGTCTATTCCCCGGCATTGTATGCCGTTTATTTTCCGTCTCCGTCTATTCCCCGGCATTGAATGCCGTTTTTTATTTTCCGTCTTCGTTAATTAGCCCGGCATTGTATGCCGGGCTTTTTTTTGACTTTGTTTCTTGCCGCCGGATTGTATCCGGCATTCTCCTTTTATTCTCTCGGATGCCATCCGAGGATCTTTTCACACTTTCACACTTTCACACATCAGTGTGGCTTCATCCTCTGCCTATCTCTGCCTATCTCGGCCTATTTCTGCCTAAAGTGGCCTATTTCTGCAAATAAATTTGCATATGTCAAAATTTTTTCGTATCTTTGCAGCGTTTTTGTGTAATACACAAAATGAAAAGAATAATTAGAGCAATATGGCAGATATCGAAAATAGCAAACCGGAATTTGTGAAACGCGATGGCATCATCGCCGATGGCAAGTACGTGGAATGGCTTGGTGAACTCAAGCAACGTTACCAGAGAAGCCAGATTAAGGCCGCCGTGCAAGTGAACCACTCCATGTTGGAGTTCTATTGGTCGCTTGGTCGCGATATCGTTGCTCTCAAAGCAGAAAGTCAATGGGGCAGCGGTGTGCTACAACAATTGAGCCTCGATCTCAAGAAGATGTTCCCAAATGAAAAAGGCTTTTCTTACCGGAATATCCGTTATATGAGACAGTGGTATTCGTTTTATTCTCAGCGGATTACAAATTGGCACGAGCCTAGTGCCAAAATGGCTTTGTTAAATTGGCACGAACATAGTGCCAAAATAGAGGAATCAAATCGTCACCAACATAGTGACGGTTTGGACTTCCCCGATATTTTTGCACTTGTACCTTGGAAACACCATGTTCATCTGGTTTCCAAAAGTAACTCTATTGACGAAGCTCTTTTCTATATAAAACAGACTATCGCTAATAACTGGAGTTTGGCAGATTTAGAGCACGAAGTAAAGACCAATCTCTTTTCGCGTCATAGTAGTGCGCTCACGAACTTCTCCGATACGATGACTTTGCCGCAACAGAAATTGGCACAAGAGGTGATGAAGAGTCCGTATCAACTCGGATTCTTGAATCTCAAACAAGATCATAGCGAGGACGATTTAGAGGAGGCTTTAGTGAAGAATATCACCCAGTTCTTACTCGAACTCGGTCAAGGTTTCGCCTATGTTGGTCGGCAAATGGAACTGGTAATGCCCGACGGAAGTACCTTTGTTCCGGACTTGATTTTCTACCATACTCGTCTCAAGTGCTATGTTGTGGTGGAACTCAAATCGGTTAAGTTTATTCCTGAGTACGTGGGTAAACTCAATTTTTATGTCTCTGCCGCAGATGAGTTACTCAAAGCTGACGATGACAAACCGACTATCGGTCTGCTCATTTGTCGTGAAGCGGATAAGACCACTGTTGAATGGGCTTTCCGCGGTCTCGATCGTCCGTTGGGCGTAGCGACCTATCAAATCGAGCAAATCGTCCAACGCACTATCCTCGAAGACAAACTGAAAAAGCAGAAGAAAGACAAAGAAAAATAGATTTGGTACGCATGCGGGGAGCGACTAAGCTTTATTGATAGAATAAAAAGCAGTGTTGAGGTGAGCGGTTCGAGTCCGCTATACTCCACATTTGATATTAAATTGAAAATATGGCAGATATTTATGATAATAGTCCGGAGCGAAAGTTCGTGGACGGTTTGCGGAAGACTATTACAACAAGCGGAGTAAAGCGTGTTGATTTCTGTGTTGGCTATTTCAACCTCCGTGGTTGGGATCAGATTGCGGACCAAGTTGATCTTCTCGAAGGAGAGCAGGTCCGCGAGATAGATGCTACTATGCAGCGTCCCGTAATGGTTGAGCGAAAATGCCGTCTCTTAATTGGTATGTACCGCCCTGATGAAGAAATCATTCGCGAACTATATTCCTGCCGTGAGGTGGAGCCACTTGATACGGAACACCTCCTGAGATACAAGATGAAAGTTGCAGAGGATTTTCGCCATCAATTGACTATTGGTGTTCCTTCCAATGCAGACGAGCAAACTATTCGTCATCTTGCTCAGCAGCTGCGCGAGGGAAGAGTTTGCGTGAAACTATATCTGCGTCAGCCTCTCCATGCTAAGCTTTATCTCGCTTATCGTAAAGACGATTTCAACCCTCATCCTACCATTATGGGAAGTAGCAACTTGACGTATGCCGGTATGGTCGGACAAGGAGAGTTGGACACACAAATCTCAGATAAGGATAATACTCTGAAATTAGTTAAGTGGTTTGATGATAGATGGGACGACCCGCAATGCTTGGATATTACCGCAGAACTACTCAAAATTCTTGAGGAGTCATGGGCAGGACAGGAGGAACTTCCGCCATACTACATCTACATGAAAACGGCTTATCATCTCAGCCAAGATGCGCGTGCCGGTATTGCGGAATATACCCTGCCGCCGATTTTCCAGCATGACCTTTTCGAGTTTCAGCAAACGGCAGTTAAGATTGCCGTACGCCATTTGCGTAATGACAAGCTTAATGGCGCAATGATTGGCGATGTGGTCGGATTAGGAAAGACGATTACCGCTTGTGCTGTAGCAAAGATATACGAACAAGCGTTTGCTGCATCCACGCTTATCATCTGTCCTGCCAACCTGTGCGAGATGTGGGAGAAATACAAACGCAAATATGACCTGAAAGCGGAGATTATTTCCAAGGACAAGCCCATTGATGTGGACAGCATGGCTTACTTCAAACTGGTTATAATAGATGAATCTCATAACCTCCGCAACCGCGATGGCAAGCGTTACAAGAACATCAAGGAACTTATAGAGCATCAGGATTGCAAGGTGCTCTTACTGACGGCAACACCGTACAATAAAGATTTCTCTGATTTGGGCAACCAACTCCGTCTTTTCCTCAATGAAGATGCAGACTTGGGTATCCGTCCGGAGAACTACATCAATGCTCTTGGAGGCGAACGTGTATTCTTGCGCAATAACGCAGACATACCGATTCGTAGCATTCGCGCATTCGAGCGTGGAGGGAACAAGGACGATTGGAATGAGTTGATGAAACTCTTTCTCGTTCGCCGTACTCGTACTTTCATCAAAGAAAACTATGCTTCGGAGGATGAGAACGGACGCAAGTGCCTTATTTTCCCGGATGGATCGAAAGCAGCTTTCCCTGACCGCATCCCTTGCTCTCGTACTTTTGAGGTGCGTCCAGGTGATCAATACTCCATGCTTTATTCTGAGCAGATGAACGATTTAATGTTATCGCTCAACCTGCCACGATATGGTCTGTCCATGTACATCAATGAGCAAGAACAGGCAAACGCTTCACCGGCTGTAAAAAAACAGCTGGAGAATCTTAGTCGTGCCGGCAAGCGTATGATGGGTTTCTGTCGCAGTACGTTCTTCAAACGTATGGATTCTAGTGGAATGTCCTTCCTTCTCACCCTGTATCGTCACGCACTTCGTAACATGGTCTATCTCTATGCTATAGAGAACGATTTACCACTGCCTATTGGGGATGAGAATACCTTGCCTGAGGATTACATCGAGGACATGCCACCAACCGACAATCTTTTCGGTGAAACGCCTGAAGCGGTCATTGCCGAGGGAGAAGAACTTCATATCCCGACGGACAAGAAAACGTACTACGAAAAAGCAGTTGAGTATTATGCAGCCATTCAAGGTAAAAATGCGGTCAAATGGATTGAGCCTAAGTACTTTACTTCCCGCCTCAAAACACGCCTTGAGAAAGATTGCAAAACTATCTTTAAGATGATAGAACTCTGCGGCGATTGGCGACCGATGGAGGATGCCAAACTAAACAGCCTTGAGAAACTGCTGACCACTACGCATAAGGATGACAAAGTGCTCATCTTCACCCAATATGCAGACACCGCAGTTTATCTTTATAACCAGTTGCGCAAACGCGGCATGAAGCATGTGGCGTATGCTACCGGCAATACTGAACATCCAACCAAGATAGCGGAACGTTTCTCGCCAATCAGTAACGAAGTGCCAAATCCTATTCCAGAAGATGAGCAATACCGTGTCTTGATTGCAACAGATGTTCTCTCGGAAGGACAGAACCTTCAGGATGCACATGTTATCGTTAATTACGACCTGCCATGGGCTATCATCCGTCTTATACAGCGTGCCGGACGTGTGGATCGTATCGGTCAAAAGTCAGAGAAGATTTATTGCTATAGCTTCTTCCCCGCAGATGGTATTGAGGAGATAATCCATCTTCGTAAACGCCTGAATGACCGTATCAACGAGAATGCAGCCGTGCTTGGTTCGGATGAGCAGTTCTTTGAGGGGAATGAGCAGAACCTGCGCGATATGTTCAATGAGAAAAGCGGCATTCTGGATGACGCGGAGGATGACGATGTAGATCTCAGCTCGCTTGCTTATGAGATATGGAAACGCGGCATAAGTTCGCATCCGGAGCTGAAGCAAATCATCCCTTCGCTCAGCAATGTGGTGTATTCTACCAAACGACCGATAGAAGGACAGACCGACAGCGTGATTACGTATGCTCGCACATACAATGATATAGATGTGCTCAGTTGGTGGGATGCAAACGGCAATCTCATCAGCAATTCGCAAAAGCGTATCCTCTTGGCTATGGCGTGCGAGTATAACGAGCAACCCTTGGAGCGGTTGGAAAACCATCACGATCTTGTCAGCAAAGCGGTTGCCAATATCCATATCGAGAATACCAATACATCCGGTATTCTTGGCGGGCGGTTCAGTACGCGCTATAAGATATGGCAACTACTGGACGATTATTACAACAACCATCCCGTGGATTTGCTCTTTACCGAGAATATGCGTGAAACGGTCAAGATGGCTATGGATGACATTTATCAGTTCCCGCCGCTTGAAGCCACGAAATATACGCTCGGGCAAATGTTCCGTTCGCGCTCTATCAGCAATGATGATATTATAGAATATATTATTGAGGCGTACAAGAATAATAACTTCTGCCGCGTCATCGAAGATAACAACACCACTCATGATGCACAGATTTTGTGCTCTATGGGAATCCGTAAAATCAACTAACCATGACAAGAGAACAATTCCGTCAGTATATCAAAACTACTGATTTCAAGTCGCTCTTTATCACTTTAGGCTGGAATAACTATCGCAATACGTTTGCGGACTTTGAGGAGGAGTTTGACGGCTACACCTATTCCTTCCGCACGGTAGCGCAGATGAAAGGCTATCAAGTCATTGTGTGTGATAATGCAAAGACCGTCACGAGCAGTTTCTGCAAGCGGCTTGACCATAAGTTGCGCCCTAATGCCCAGCATTATATCTGTATCTTCATGCTGCCGGAAGAGAACGGTAACGTGCATCACGTATGGGCTTTTCCTATCCGTAAGACCGAGAAGCGCGACATGGTGCTCTTTGAGTATCATAATATTGACCAGACGGAATTGCTTTACCAGAAATTGGGCGGACTCACATTCGGTATTAACGAGCAAGCAACCATCACGATTGCTGATGTGCGCGACCGAATTTATGCCGAGTTTGAGGTGAATTCCGAGAAGCTCACCAAAGATTTCTATACCGGTTTCCGCAAGCAGCATACCGCTTTCTGTGAGTTTATCACAGGTATCAACGATCATATCCCTGCCAAGAACAACCGCGAAAAACAATGGTACGCTTCGGTTATGCTCAACCGCCTTATGTTCTGCTATTTCATTCAGAAAAAAGGCTTCTTGGACGGAGATCCGAATTACTTGAAGAACAAACTGGGCTGGTGTCAGATGCTCAAAGGCAATGGTCAGTTCTATTCCTTCTACCGTTCTTTCTTGCTGCAACTCTTCTTTGGCGGTCTCAATACGCCCAAGCATAATGCCGACTTTGAGAACGAGTTCGGGCATATCCCGTATCTCAACGGAGGTATGTTTGACAAGCATGAGATAGAGAAGCAGTTTGATGAAATCAATATCCCCGATGAAGCCTTTGAGCAACTGTTCAAGTTCTTCGATCAATGGAACTGGCATCTCGACACACGCGTTACGGCTTCCGGTCGCGACATCAACCCCGATGTGCTCGGATATATCTTCGAGCAGTATATCAACGACCGTGCGCAGATGGGCGCTTATTATACCAAAGAGGATATTACCGAGTATATCGGCAAGAACTGTATTCTTCCCTTCCTCATGGATCGTCTCGCAGAGAAGAACCTGGAAGCATTCAAACCGGACGGATATGTATGGCAAACACTACGCAATAGTGGTGACAAATATATCTACGATGCCGTGAAGAAAGGTGTTGCTGATTGGGATGCAATTCCGCAAGAGATAGCAGACGGCATAGATACTACCAAACCGGACTTGCTCTCCCGTCGTACACATTGGAATGACCGCACGCCGCTGCAATGGGGACTTCCTACAGAGATTTGGCGTGAGACTATCGAACGCATGCAGCGATGCCGGGATATACAATCCAAAATCAGCAATGGAGAGATTACGCACATCAACGATTTTATAACCTACAATCTGGACATCCGTCAGTTTGTACAGGATCTTTTGGAGCAAACAGATGACCATCTTTTCCTTCTGCATTTTAACGAAGCGCTTCTCAAAGTAACCATCTTGGATCCAACGTGCGGTTCCGGCGCATTCCTCTTTGCGGCAATGAATATCCTTGAACCGCTTTATGAGACTTGTGTCTATCGCATGAAGGAGTTCAATAAACAAAATCCCAATCTCTTCAAAGCCAACTTGGAGGAACTGCAATCACGCTACCGCAGCAATATCCAGTATTATATCTACAAAACCATAATCCTCCATAACCTCTATGGAGTAGATATCATGCACGAAGCTACCGAGATTGCCAAACTGCGTCTCTTCCTTAAAATGGTAGCAGTAGTGGATGTGGACTTCACTGCAGACAATTTGGGTCTGGATCCGCTGCCGGATATTGACTTTAACATCCGATGCGGTAATACGCTGGTCGGTTATGCTACAGAGAAACAGTTAAAGAAAGACCTGGGTTTTTCAAAAGATATATTGGAGGAAGAGGCCAATCAGCAGTTCAAAGAGAAGATAGAAACGGAGATGGAGAAAGTGGCAAAGACTTTTGACCGTTTCCGCCAACTTCAACTCTCGCAGGATGCAGAAAACATGCAGGCGTTCAAGGAAGCCAAACAAGAACTCAACAACCGTTTGGCACAACTCAATGATTTGCTCAATCGACGCCTCTATACTTCCACTACAGGCAATGTCCTTCCTGCGGATAATCAGCAGTCAAACACGGAAACGAGACGAAAACGAGACGAAAACGAGACGAAAACGAGTGCTGGGAACGCCGTAACGAAAGCGGAAGAAAACTATCAGGCTTTCCTCACATCGCACCAACCTTTCCACTGGCTAGCGGAGTATTACCAAATCATCCATGGAAACGGTGGTTTCGATGTCATCATCGGCAATCCGCCGTATGTTGAATATAATAAGAAAGTAAATGGGAAAGCAGTTTCTGATATATATAAACTCAATGATTACAAAACCATAGAATGTGGAAACTTATATGCATATGTAATAGAGCGTAGTCGTGAAATAAGCAATAAATCTTCATATAATAGTTTTATTGTTCCTTCTGCAAGCATTTGTACTCCCCGAATGGCTAAATTGTGTAATCTGATAAGAACAGAAAGCCTTTTGTGGACTAGTATATGGGATGAGAGACCTTCAAAGTTGTTTGATGGCGTTGATCAGCAATTATGCATACATATATATCACCATAAAGAACAAGGAACAACATTCATTACGGCTATGACCCATTGGGCTACCGAAACGAGAAATTTAATATTTAAGAATATCAAATACCAGCAATATGGTATTGATAATATTATAGCTGAAGTATATCCTAAAATATGTTGTATAGATGAAATTGAAATTATTTCCAAATTATTCAAAAATTCAAAGCAATTAGCTTTATTATACGGAACACGCGATACCGGTACACCCATATATTATAAAAATGCAGGAGGAAGATATTGGCGACTTATAAAGTCATTCCCTACTTATTTCAAATCTGCGAAAAGCGATACGACAACAACAGAAAAAATTCAATATATAGAACCGGATTTCCAAAAGATTGCTGTAGCAGTATTATCATCTTCTTTATTTTATTGGTATTGGCGTATAGCTTCAAATTGTCGACATCTGACAAATCGAGAATTAGACTCCTTCCCAATTGCTAATTCACTAGCGAAAGATAATGAAATAATTATTCTTGCTGACAAATTTGAACAATCTCTTAAGAAGACAAAAAGGCGCGTTACAACTACTAGTCGTGCAACAGGACAAATTGAGCAAGATTTCTATTCCGTTAAACTTTCTAAACCCATTATAGATGAGATAGACAAACTTCTAGCCAAGCATTATGGTTTTACGGAAGAAGAATTAGATTTTATCATCAACTACGACATCAAATACCGCATGGGCGACGAGCTGAACGACGAATGACACCCGCCTTTCTTGGAAATATGGATTTGTTGCAGCAGCGGAAAGTAGCATTTTTCTGCTCGCGGCAATATGCACCGAAAGCCGTGCTCGCTTCTTACGATTGGGCTACTGCACAGCGGGATAAGGTTGTTATCTCCACTTTCCATTCTCCATTGGAGAAAGATGTGCTCCATTTTCTCCTAAAGAACCGTCAGCCGGTTATATATGTACTCCCCGCCCGAATGTATAAACGCATACCAAAGGAGTTGCAGGAAGCAATGAAAGAACAGCGATTGCTGCTCATTTCTTTTCAGTCTGAAAATGTCCGCATGTATAGTCAGAAAAATGCAAACTACGCTATCCGATATATCTTGGACGCCGCCGACGAAATTGTCTTCGGCTACATTGCTCCCGATAGCAATAATTCCCGCCTCTCAGAGTCCCTGCGTGCTTCCGGGCAAAAGAAAATATCCATACTTGTAGAATAATAAACTCAATAACATACCATGTCACGACTAAGCGATTTGTATAAAGCCATGGAGACCTTGCGCAAAGAAGGCATCTCCATTGATGAGAAACTGGAAAAACAAGTGTCCGAACTGGAAGAGAACATCATCAAGAAAGAGATTCTTCCTGTAGTGACCGAGACTATCGAACCCGCACTCAAACAAGTGCAGCGCGAGTTGGTTCTTGTGGTGGACTATCATCCCGGCTTGCCGGTGAGCGTTTCCCTGTCGCGTAAGGCAAACATCGCGCAACTCATCGACGCCAAACTGCTCGAAGCCGATCCACAAGTTCAGCACAAAGAGGGTAAGAAAGGTATCTCAAAATCACATGTCGCACCCAAAACAGGTTTGTGTGTCTATCTTCCTGATGGTACTTTCATTCAAGAGAAGAAAGCAAGCGATACATTCATTAAGGCAATCCAATTAGCAGGTGAGATGAATGTACGCGAATTAGGGCTTACATCATGCCGTGTTCCTATTGTCTCAAATACGATTGATGCCAAATACGGACGAGCACAACATCCCGTCGGTAATGGTCTCTATGTCCTCACACATTCCAGCACTTACGCCAAGAAGCAGCAACTCGACCGCATCTCCAAGGCTCTGAAACTGAATTGGAAAGTAGAGATCATTAGTTAAACCTTTATGGAAAACTACGCATATATTATTGACAAGGTCGTTAAAACACAAAAGACTCGTGATCTTGTGCGAAAAATGATACCAATCATGATTGGTTGGGCGATTGGGCGTGAGGCAAACATGACCTATAAAGATATGAACCGTAAGCTTGGTTATGCACGTTTCATGGGCATAGGTCGTGCGCTTGGTCGCGTTGACGATGTGCTTGAAGCATTGCGCGAAGTATCTGGTAAAACAGATATTCCGACACTGAATGCACTATGTAAGAATTCTACGACTAAGTTGCCTGCTGATGGATTTTCGTATGTATATAGCTCCTATAAAACAATGTCCCCGGAGGAAAAGATTTTGTTTGTGGATGGTCTTAACAAAAGAGCTTTTGATTATGAACATTGGGACTGGGTAATGAATGTATTAGGTTTATTACCTGCTTCCGAATTTACTGAAGAAGAAATAGATTCATTATCAATTCATACTTTTGGAGGAGGTGGAGAAGGCGCAGAGCACAAAGCACTAAAAGAATATATCAAATCGCATCCTGAAGAGTTAGGAATAGAAGATGTTATTTTTTTAGAAGATGAACACGTATTACCTTCCGGAGATAGGTTAGATGTCTATTTTATTTTGAAGGATGGGACGCATGTTGCAGTCGAAGTAAAACCTTCTAATGCTCCAGAACAGGATGTTTCCCGTGGTATATTCCAATGCATCAAGTATGAAGCAACAATGACTGCTGAACGTAGATTAAGAAAGCAAGGATATAGGATAAAGACAATGCTTGCACTTGGGGCGGAAATGTCTTCTTTTAATACAAGGATTGCCGAGGACTTAGGTGTTTATTATAGAGTTGTAAGGAGGAAATAAATATGTCCTTTATAATCCTCACATCGCTGTTTTTCGTGGCCCTATTAGCTTTCGCTATTTGGAGCAAACGAACGTACGCAAGACGGAGAGGTGATTGGACGGAAAGCAAGGTTGCAAACGAAGAAGGCGAAGTAATTTATATAAACGAGTTGATACCAACCATTATGCGCTTGCGTTCCACAGAACCGTTCTATACGCAAGAGCAGGTGCAAATCAAGGCTAATCTTCTATTAGAGAAGAATATCACAGATTCGGAACTGCGCAAGCAGCATAATCAGGCAGCCAATGTTGCCAAATACGAGAGACGGGCGAAGATCGAATCAGGCATTTGTCCGCGTTGTGGAGGACAGTTAGTCATTCGGGAAGGCAAATATGGACAGTTTTATGGGTGCAGCAACTATCCTAAGTGCGATTTCAATGTCAAGAGCTTGCGTACCGACTATGAAGATATAAATGATGAAAGGCGTTTAGGAAGGCGCTTCTATCGAAGAAAACGATATTGGTAATTAATTTGTCAGACATGGACTACATGGAGCGCATACGACGTTATTTTCTCGTTATTCGGGAATTGCACGAGATGGGTTACGAACTCATTCGCGTATGCCCTTGTGTATCTCCTAACGGTATGAATTGGCGTTGTGCTACTACCGTAAAGAAATATACACTTAAGAATTGCGGAGCAATCTATCGAGGCCCGGAGCACACCGCTGCCAATACATCAGGAGGTGAATTTAGTTGGGGAGAATGCGAGGGATTGACTCCTCATGAAATCGCAGAGCAATTTTTGGAGCATTATCCGCACCTCGCTAAATGGGGAAAAGGTTCTGATCCGGAATACAAGGAGTGGTTCAA
>OCTW011542058.1_pt1 | contig 12412 bp, 12 predicted proteins | sample 1539671 | NCBI WGS metagenome assembly OCTW01 (sample SAMN02144230, study PRJEB22623) | gut metagenome | biome: sheep rumen | host: Ovis aries | place: New Zealand | reverse complement strand
ATTATAGTCCTTCTTCTTTTTCATGTCAACTGTTTTTTTGCCTTTTCATTTTTTTGGATAGACCGACTAAAAAACAGTATTATTTTCTGCCTTTACGGCCAATTTCTCTCCTACTGAGGAATTTCGATGTCTTCCGTTGCAACGTATCCTACTACACCATCCACCAGCAGAAGGCATGTCTTTTCCCCATAGCTGAGCATTTTAGCCGTTTTCCCAACCGGGTACGTCCCTTTCTTAACCGCCAGAGCCGCATCATTAAAAAATGCCACTTCAGCTTTGGTCGGATCGGCAGCTTTAAACGTTACCACCTGCACGGATGCAGCCGCAGATGATTTTCCTGCAGCAGGCTGTACAGGCGCAGCCGTCGGCTGGACCGCTGCCGGTGCTGCTGTCTGCCGCAGGGCAGGAGCCGGAACCGGCGTCGCCTGTGTCTGCGGTGCGCTGTAAACCGGTATGGCTGTGCCATTGGTCTGATAAACCGGCACTGCTGTCGGCACCGCTGTCGCATACACCTGGTAATAAGGGGTGGCCGTCGGTACCGCCGTCGCATACACCTGATAATAAGGGGTGGCCGTTGGCACCGGTGTCATCTGAGCCCCAGCCTGATAGTCATAAAACTGAGGAACCGCTGTCGCGGAAGAGGAACGGGAATGAGAACTGCTGCTCGAGGAGCGGGTTGTCGGCGGCACATACTTGCCGTTAAAGCTCAGATACCGGGTCATCATATATCCATGCTTTGTTCCGACGTACACTTCGCACCAGGTGCTTCCTCTGTTTACCACCCGGACCTTGGTGCCATTGCGGTACTGTCCAAGAGACCGGCTTTCCTGCGTCGCGTATTCCCTCAGATTCAGGATCTGTGTTCCTTTGGGATTGTTGACATAGGCGGTTGTGGTTGAAACCTGAGACGAACCGCCTGTATTATACCCGATTGTGGATCCCGTTCCGGAAAGGTAACTGGTAGACATAAACCCAGTCAGTCCGCCGCCGGAGATCCAGTACCAGTCCTTTCCCTTCAGAAGCACATTCACCGTCGTTCCGGAAGCCAGAGATCCGATGGAGCCATAGCTGAAGGACGGTCCGGACCGCACATTGACGCGTCCTCCGTTTCGGGTTGTAACCACGGCATTCTGCGTCCCCCGGTTAATCAGGCTTTCATGCATGTACCCCTGATATTCCATACCGTACACGTTTGCTGAAACCAGGTACCACTCATAGGAATCATTCAGGATGGAAATCGTCGATCCCGAAGTCACTCTGGTGATGACGCTGTAATCCAGGGAGGGACCGCTGCGCAGATTGACATATCCCCCGTTGGCATACCGCACCGTTGCTGTTCTTTTGGAATTCACAAAGGTGAGGTACGTACTGTACATATAGCCGGTTTTTCCGTCCGGCGTCGCTACCGGAAGCCAGCCATTGTTCTGCATTCCCAGAATGCGGATCCATGTTCCTCCGCTGTAGCGTCCCAGACTGGGGCTGGAGGAGGTTGCCTGCTGCCGCAGATTGAGCTGCCCATTGGTTACAATGGCGTACTCATCCGCCAGGGCTGTCCCTGACAGGATCAGGATCCCTATGGCCATCAGAAAGGCAATCCATTTTTTCTTCATCGTACTCACCTACCTGTCACGTTTTTCATCCATTAGACGGGAAAACCAAGTTCATTTATCCCGCTTCCGTCAAACCAATTTTATCCGCCCCTTGACAGGTGCGTCCATTGCTCCTACACTGCCATCAGATCAGAGATGGGAGGTCTTTATGCGCATACTTAGCTGTCCGGTGTCTGCCAAGGCAGACGGCCGGCCTGTCGGTGCCTTTGTCCGGTCCGCTTTTCACCTGGGGACCCACGCCTTCCGGCGTCTCAAAATGCAAAATGGCATTCTCGTAAACGGCCAAAGCGTTCATGCGCGCCATACTGTGCACGAAGGGGACACGGTTTCTCTCCTTCTGGAAGACATCCCTGCCGCAAAGCCTTTTGCTTCCTCCCTCATTGTTTACATGGATGACGATCTCATCATCTGCAATAAGCCCGCACCCATGCCTACGCTGCCGGGAAGCCATCCGGACCGGATCACCCTTCGGGATGCCGTCGCCTCCGAACTGGGCCTTGCGCACGATTTTGCCTATCATCCCGTCAACCGCCTGGATAAAGGCACCAGCGGCCTGCTCTGTCTGGCGCGTCACGCCCATGCTCAGAACCTGCTGACCCAGTCCCTTCATTCGCCTTCATTCTGCCGGGAATATCTCGCCATTACGGACCATATTCCTGCTTTTTCTTCCGGCGTCATCGACGCGCCCATTGCACATACCGGTCCCGGAACAAAACGCTCCGTTTCCGCGGAAGGAAAACCCTCCCGCACCTTTTACAGGCTGGAAGCCGTTCACGGCTGCCGTGCGCTCCTTCGTCTGCGCCTTGAGACCGGGCGCACCCATCAGATCCGTGTCCATCTCGCCCATATCGGCTGTCCCATTGCAGGCGATTATCTGTATGGCACAGAGCTTTCTGCCCTTCCAGGGCGCTTTGCTCTGCATTCCTGTGCGCTTACGCTCACTCAGCCCCTTACCGGCCAGCCGCTTCATTTTGAGGCGCCGCTCCCCCTGGAGCTGCGCACCCTGTTCCGGGCAGAATAACCCATATTTATGCAGTTCAGGCAGATCTCCGCTTATCAGAGATCTGCCTTTTCATGCTTTACCCGCTTACTTTTTATCCTCGACCATCGTAAGGGCGATCCGGTGGCGCGCAATGTCTACAGAGATTACCCAGACATCTACAATATCGCCCACCTTGACTACTTCGCTGGGGTGCTTGATAAACCGATTTGACATTCTGGACAGATGAACCAGCCCGTCCTGATGGACTCCAATGTCCACAAACGCACCGAAGTCCGTTACATTGCGCACGGTTCCCTTCAGTTTCATCCCAGGGGCCAAATCTTCCATGCTCAGCACATCCGTGCGAAGAACAGGTGCCGGGAGTTCATCGCGCGGGTCCCGTCCGGGCCGCTCCAGCTCAGCTGCAATATCCCGGAGCGTTGGAACGCCAATGCCGAGTTCATCAGCCAGCTTTTTTTCTCCGTAGGCTTCCACTTTCGCCGTCACGCCGGGAATGCCTCCGCTGCTCAGGGCGCTGTCCGCAATATTGAGCTGTTTCAGAAGGGCTTTTGCTGCAGGATAGCTTTCCGGGTGCACCGCCGTTGCATCCAGAGGCTCTTTGCCCCGGACCCTTAAAAAGCCTGCACACTGTTCAAACGCCTTCGGGCCAAGTTTGGAAACCTTCTTCAGCTCGCTTCTGGCGCTGATGCCATTCTCATCCCGGTAAGCAATGATGTTTCGGGCAATGGTCTCCGTAACTCCGGCCACATGCTTAAGCAATTCCACAGACGCCGTGGAAAGGTCCACGCCAACCGAGCTTACGCAGTCTTCCACGACGCCGGACAGGGCATGCTCCAGTTCTGCCTGCTTAAGGTCATGCTGGTACTGCCCCACCCCGATTGCCTTTGGATCGATCTTTACCAGCTCTGCCAGCGGGTCCTGCAGACGGCGCGCAATGGAGATTGCCCCTCTGTCCAGAACAGAGTATTCCGGCAGCTCCTTGGCCGCATTTTCTGAAGCGGACCATACGCTGGCACCCGCTTCATTGACAATCATGTAGGATGTGCCGGGCAGTTCCGGAAGAAGAGAGGCAATAAACTGCTCGCTTTCCCGGGATGCGGTTCCATTTCCGATTGCAATCGCCGTCACCTTATGGCGTCTGCACATGCCGATGATCTGCTGCCGGGCGCGTTCCTTCCGCTGATCCTGTCCCGGGATGGTAAAATAGGAGATTCCGGTCTCCAGTATTTTCCCGCTGGCATCCACTACCGCAAGCTTGCAGCCGTGATGATATCCCGGATCGACTCCAAGCGTAACGCGTCCATGAATGGGCGGCTGCATCAGAAGCTGGCGCAGATTGCTGGAAAAAACCTGAATGGCTCCCTCGTTGGCCCTGTCGGTCAGCTCATTCATCAGTTCACGCTCGAGAGAGGGCTCTATCAGGCGCGTCCAGGAATCCATACCTGCCGCGTGCACCTGCTCGCCGCACAGGCTTTTGCCCTTAACATAGTGCTTGTCCACTATATATTCTGCAGAGGCTTCATTGACTTCGATCGCGACCCGCAGGAACCCTTCCTTTTCTCCCCGGTTCAGCGCCAGAATGCGGTGATTGGCTGCCCGCATAACCGGCTCCCTGTAGTCCGCGTACTGCTCATAAATATCCGCTGTACGCTTTCCCTGTACGATCTCTCCTTCATCCACCGCTGCCGTCTTCTTCGTCTTGGCCGAAGTGGACGCTTTTTTCTCAATCTTTTTGCTGGTAAGCTCACCGCTGCGCCGGATCAGGGCGCGCAGTTCTGAGCGCACGTCCGCATCATCTGCGATGATTTCAGCGATGATGTCCCGGGCCAGCTGAAGCGCCGTCTCTACATCCGGGACTTCCTTTTCCGGATCGATATAGGCCTGCGCCAGGATTTCCGGCACATCTGCTTTTTTCTGCTGAAGCAATGCCTGAGCCAGCGGCTCCATTCCTTTTTCCCGGGCAATAATTGCACGGGTACGGCGTTTCGGACGGTAGGGAAGGTACAAATCTTCCAAAGAGGCCAGTGTCGCCGCATTTTCTATTTTCTTTTTCAGCTCTTCCGTCAGCTTTCCCTGCTCTTCAATGGAGGAAAGAATCGTTTCCCGGCGCTTATCCAGATTTCTCAGGTACTCCAGGCGGTCTGCAAACGCGCGAAGCTGCTGATCATCCATTTCGCCCGTCTGTTCCTTTCTGTACCGGGCAATAAACGGAATGGTGTTCCCTTCATCAATCAGCCCGATGATTGCCGCCGCTGTATTTTCCGGCAGCGTATATTCGGCAGCAAGCGTTGCTGCAATATTCATATTGATATCCTCCCTTATTTTGACTGCAGACCATTATACGGACTTTGATTCTCTCTGGCAAGATAAAAAGCCATCCGCAAACCTGCGAATGGCTGAATTTGTCCGGTCTTTTCCGGCTTTGGCATTATTTGCTTCCGTGCTTGCGAACCACAGGAATGACCATTTCCGTCTCCCCGTCAAACAGATAGACGGAATCATAGGGGATGGTATAGGTCAGGTCGATATCCGTTTCCGGCGTGTCATGGCTGTCCACTTTGAGAATGCCCTGGTCTTTTTCTGCTGTGATGTAGATATTGGTGTAATCACCCAGCATTTCCGTCAGTTCGACATTGGCCGTAACGACATAGCCGTCCTTCTGCTCCCCGAGCTGAATCGCCTCCGGACGGTATCCAAAGACGATCTTCTTTCCTTCCCATTTGCTGACGTCATTCAGCATGGGCTTCAGGTTCAGTTCATTCTTTCCAAAGAAAATGCTGCCGTTTTTGACCTCGCCCCGGAGGAAATTCATAGGAGGCTCTCCGATGAATCCCGCAACAAACACGTTAACCGGTTCAAAATACAGCTGATACGGTGTGCCGACCTGCTGCACATAGCCGTCTTTCATAACGACAATGCGGTCCGCCAGGGTCATGGCCTCCGTCTGGTCATGCGTCACGTAAATGGTCGTTGCACCGGTTTCCTGGTGAATCTGGGCAATTTCATAACGCATGGTCACGCGCTGCTTTGCATCCAGGTTGGACAGCGGTTCGTCCATCAGGAAGACGCCCACCTTACGGATAATGGCACGCCCGATTGCAACGCGCTGCCTTTGTCCGCCGGACAAGGCACGGGGCAGCCGGTCAAGATAGTCCGTTAATCCGAGAATCTGCGCAATGTTCTTTACGCGCTTCTCAATGACGTCCTCGTCCACTCCCTGAAGCGTAAGGCCAAAGGCGATGTTGTCGAACACCGTCATCTGAGGATAAAGTGCATAGCTCTGGAAAACCATGGCTACTTCTCTCTCCCGCGGCCCCAGCTCATTGGCACGCTTGCCGTTGATCAAGAAATCTCCGTTGGAGATGTCCTCGAGGCCAGCGATCATGCGGAGGGTCGTGGACTTACCGCAGCCAGAAGGGCCAACGAAAACAACAAACTCGCCCTTTTCAATTTCCAGATTGAAATTATGTACGGCATGATAACCGTTCGGGTAAATCTTGTTGATGTTTTTCAGCGTCAGGTAAGCCATTTTTTTACCTCCTTGGATATTGTGAAAGGCAAATTTATGATAGAATATTCTATTCCTGTCATACAGAGGGGTCTCAAATGAATGATATCGTATACGTAGGGCGAAACCCGATTTTAAACGTGCAAAAGTTTCACAGCCATTCAACCTGGGAAATCATCTGCTGCACCGCAGGAACCGGCAGCATCACGCTGGAGAATGAAACTCTGTCCTATCATCAGGGGCAGTGCGTCCTTATTCCGCCTCATCAGGGGCATTTCGAAAAGGAATGCAGTGCAGAAAACATTTACCTGCATCTCTCCGACCCGCTTTTGGCCGGCAAGGAAGCTGTTTTGCTGGAAGCGCAGCCCCAGCCTTACTTTCTGGAAGCCCTTGAGGCTGCCCTGTTCCATTTCCACTCCGCTTCGCCGGACAGGTATGCCCTGCTTTCCTCTTACGGAAGCATTCTTTCCTGTTACCTGTCCGCCCCTCAGGCCGCCGGTCATCAGCCGGACATCGCAGAAGAAATCGAACAGCATATCCTCATGCATTTTGAAAGCACAACCTATGAGCTGGATGACTACCTGCACACCCTGCCCTTCAGCTACGACTATCTGCGCAGGCTGTTTCAGAAAAGAACGGGAAGCACGCCTCACCGGTTCCTTGAGGACAAGCGCCTCAAAAAAGCTTCAGAGCTTCTGACCGGCCCCAAGTCCCAGAATCTTACCATTGCCGACGTGGCCCACAGATGCGGCTACCGGGAACCCTTGTATTTCTCCCGCGTTTTTAAAAAGAAGTACGGGTTCTCTCCTTCTCTGTTTCAGAAACTTTTCAAAGACGTTTGACTTCGGTATAGCTGAGAATGAACGGAGCCACTCCCTTTGCGTCATTGCTGACGATCGGTTCAGAGATGTAATAAGCATAACTTCCGTCTCTTCTCCGGTTCGTCTCGGGTCCAAGACCTGCAACCAGGCAGATGCTGTTCATTTCCAGCAAACCGCCTTCCATGCGAAGACAGCGCTTCACAATTCCGTCAAATGTCTTTTTCCCTCTCTGCGCATATTCCGGTGCCAGCACTTTCATGCGGGCTCCCTTGAGCATGGCATAGGACAGCATTGCGCTTCCGCTGGACTCCAGGTAATTTCCTTCCCTGCCGCCCTGGTCTACCACCTGCCAGTACATGCCAGACTCGGCATCACAGTATGCATAGACGTCTTCCATCAGCTGTACAAAGATCCGGATAAGCGGATCTTTTTTTTCTTCCGGCAGGATTTCCAGCAGATCCACCAGAGCAACCGCAAACCATCCCAGCGACCTCAGCCAGAAATTCTCTGAGCATCCGGTTTCAGGATTGCACCAGAAGGCTTTTCTGCTTGCATCATAGCCATGATAATACAGGCCGGTTTTGGGATCGCGCATCTTTGCCCGGACATTCTCAATCTGATGAATAATGTCCTCATAATTCTGGTTTCCACAGACCTTTTCATACAGCGCCGCAAAAGGCTGCGCCATATAAATGCCATCCAGCCATACTTGGTTGGGATAAATCTGCTTGTGCCAGAAGTTCCCTTCGGATGTTCTGGGCTGTGCTTTAAGCTGAGCATGGAGGAACTCCATGGCCCTGCGGTATTTTTCTTTTCCGGTCCGGTTATAAAGTGTAAACAGCACCCGCCCCTCATTGATATCATCCAGGCTGTGGCCTTCCGTCTTATAACCGCGGACAGAACCGTCTTCCAGGATAAAATGATCGATGAAGCGGTCGCAGAACTCAAAATACTGGTCTTCCCCTGTAATCTCGTAAAGATTAAGCAGGGCCGTAATCATGCACCCATCGATATAATTCCAGTCGGCAGGGATGCCCTGGCGCATTTTTTCAATGTTCCAGGCCGTTTTTTCCACTGTGGAATTTTCAATTAGACTGTGTACATAACGATCTATTGCTTCGTACATAGATGCATCTCATTTCATTGGTCGGCTGGTTCCATGTTCGTCCACGCTCAAATCGTTCTTCCGTTCCGCCTTCCAGTCTGCATCTTTGCATCCGAGACGATGCTCAAAAACAGGTTTTTCCCGGCAACAAACAGCATGTCCCACAACGCCGCAAATATACCGAAGAAAATAGGCGCAACATCGAGAAGCAGGGCTTCCGGATCATCCATCATGGACGCCCAGGCCATATTGATCAGAACATATGTGGATCGAACACAGATCATGATGACAAAGCCGTATAACAGATTCAGAAAAAAGGAAGCCATCGTATTTCTGGGAAACATCATGTAGCGGTCGTTTTCCCTGTTATTGGAAAAGGCCCTGAAAATGCTGTTTGTCAGAAGATCCGTAACGACGCCCAGTGCAATGCTGACGATCACAAACTGATCCAGCGGACTGCGTATATACGCCGTCAGCCCCCACCAGAAAAAGTAGCAGACAGCTCCGGCAAACCACCACTTAATCAGGAAAGCCCGCAGCGAAGCGCCGATTTTGAACTTAGGGCGGGCTTTTCCGTGATACTTTCGAAGCTCTTCCGCGCTCACCGGCGGGGAGTTTGTTTCATCTGCATTGACAAGATCATCCACTGCCTGCGTTTTCAGCTTGTAGTAGGATGACAGATCCTTTTCTTCCGAATTGTTCTTTTGCTTCTTTTTTGCCATGGGTTAAGCGTCTTCTCCGCCGATATCGATCTTGCCCATCTCTCCGTTGCCTTCAACCTCAATGCTCGTGTTGATGCTGCGAATCCACTTGCTGTAAACAGGAAGTGCGATAACCGCCACTGCAGAAAGGACAAGAAGCACGACATGGGTCTTGGCAATGCTGCGCGCCTTCAGGATATAGGTCAGAGAATCCGTAATCTCAATCGGGTTGACTTCGCGCGTCAGGGCAGAACTGATCAGTCCGACATAATAGACCTCACAGAAAATGACCAGTACCAGCATGGCACAAAGCAGAAGCAGCATGGGTTTATGCGCGGGTTTCCTGTAGGGAAATGCATTCATGCAGCATACGATCATCAGAACCGAAAACAGCATGATCGCAAACCCGGTCAGGCCCATATTGTTTCCCTGAACATACGCTGTTGTATCAGAAAGCGTCGTCAGATTAAAGGAATAGTAAACAAAGGAAAGGATCAGGCAGAACAATGGAATGTTTTGCGGTTTGCGTTTCAGTCCAACCAGACGCTTGCGGACAAATTCATTCATCCCAGATGGTGATTTTGCCATATTTACAGCGCCTCCTTCCTGATCGCTTTGGTGCTCTCCTTATCAAAGAAGTGCATTTTGTTGAAATGAACCGGTACATTGTCGCCATTGGTATAATTGGCCCAACCGCGCAGCTTCGCGGAAATCTTGCATTCTCCCACCTGTCCGTGAACCAGAGTATTCATGCCCAGGTTCTCATTGGTGGCCACGTGGATGGTAAGATCTCCTTCTTCTGCGATATCCTCCGGACGCACGCCCATAATAATCGTCTTTCCTACATATCCGGAAAGGGTAGACTTCTGTTCGTCCGACAGCTTTACTTCAAATCCCTTCCCCTTCAGTTTTCCGTCCTCAAAGACGACGTCAAACATGTTCATAGGCGGAAGTCCGATAAAGCTGGCAACAAAGGTGTTGTTGGGCGTATCATACAGTTCAAGCGGCGTTCCGATCTGCTGAACATGTCCCATGGACATACAGACAATCCTGTCCGCCAGGGTCAATGCCTCTGTCTGGTCATGGGTAACATACAGCATGGTCGCAGACAGACGTTTATGCAGAAGCAGAATTTCACGTCTGGTTGCACCGCGCAGCTTTGCATCCAGGTTTGAAAGCGGCTCGTCAAAAAGGAACACCTTCGGGTTGCGGACAATGGAACGTCCCATTGCCACGCGCTGACGCTGTCCGCCGGAAAGCTGAGACGGTTTTTTATTCAGCTGGCTGGTAAGTCCCAGAATATCTGCCGCGGCCAGAACCTTCTTATGAATGACATTCGGATTCTCCTTGCGCAGGGTCAGGGAGAATGCCATATTTTCATAGATGGTCATGTGGCCATACAGGGCATAGTTCTGGAAAACCATGGCCATATCCCGGTCCTTCGGGGGCATCTGTGTAATGTCCCTGCCGTCCAGGATCAGGTTTCCTCTTGAAATATCCTCCAGGCCGGCAACCATGCGCAAAGTTGTGGACTTGCCGCAGCCGGACGGACCGACCAGAACGATCAGCTCGCCGTCCTTTACATCAAGGTTGAAATCAAATACGGCCTGAACATTGTTGTCATAGATCTTATCGATATGCTGTAGCTTTAATTCTGCCATCTTTCTCCCTCCTTACGCACGGTTTGCTTCGAGAGAAGCGACATGTGCTGCCAGCATCCTGCTCTTGTTCAGATTGATTACCGCACTGGCAAAAAGACAGGCAGCAGAGAGGAGCAGATAAATGACTACACGCACAAATTGTCCATTTCCCATAACCAGGGTTTCCACTCCGCCCACGGTCAGCGTTGTCGAATGCGCTTTTACGGGCAGGATGAAAATGCGGACAATCTGAATAATTCCCAGAACAATCATCACCCAGGAAAAACTCTGCTTATAGTTTTTCACGCCTTCTGAAGCCAGAAATGCAGCCAGCAGAAAGACCAGGTTATAAATGATGGATGCTCCGATCAGGATATTGTAATAGAAGTTGCCAACATCGGATTTATAGATGCTGACAAAGAACAGAACATCAAAGAAGATGGCAAGCAGCGCCAGCCGCGAAGACGTCGTGTTCTTAATAAAGCGCATCCGATCCAGGTTGACCTCGCGTTCGTCGTTCATGCGGACACCGCCTTTCCTGCCTTGATCAGATCCTGCTCTTCCTTCATCAGTTTAACCTTCCAGATTGCATTCACAACCAGGAGGCAGGATACTGCGATGGTAATCACAAATACGAGCGTGTGAATATCAAACCAGAACGTGGATTTGGTAAACAAGTCGCCGACTTTCCTGCGCTCCAGCTGATGCTGAAGCTCATCAAAGTTAATCGTCGCCAGATAGGTCGCCTTATACGCTGCGATCTTTCCATGTGCCCAGATTGCAACAATCAGGTTTGACACGGCCGTCAGTCCCGTAGCGAAGAAGTTGCCGATATAGTACTTCCGGCGGCTGTGCGTGTTCGTGAGGAACAGCACAACAGATACGAGAATCAGGATAATGCCTGCCCAGAGCAGCTGGTGATTGAACCCCTGCATGTCATAATAGATGCGGGCGCCGCCGCCAATGCGGTCTACGTCGATATTGCTGGGGTCTGGCATCATCTTATACAGCATGTCAAACAGATCTGTCATGATGCCTAGCGAATAGACAAAGACCAGCGCGCTGGCAACCAAAGACAGGATGCAAAGAATACGCTGCACCGTCATTTGCTTCTTATACATGATGGCCTTCCCTCACTTTACGCGGTTTACCCGCCTGTACCCGAAGGTACAGGCGGGGTTCCGTAGTATTATTGATTGATAGCTGCGTAATAATCCTGGAGGCGCAGCCATGCATCGTTCTTGAGCTCGAGATACAGATCGCCGAACCACTCATCAGCAGCCTGGAGCGCAGCGCTCTCTGCATCGGTGGCACCGGTATCCGCATAGCCGCCGGCAACGATATTGACAAACAGGTTTTCTCCGCCCTTGGCGAGGGAGTACTTGCCGTTGGCAGTCAGCTGAGTATAGGTGCTCAGTTCATCATTCTCAACCTTGGTGTTGGGAAGTACGGTCGGTACGGAAGTGTACCACGGATTCTCCGTGATGGCGAGTTCCGGATGCTTGATGGTTCCCAGGCCGATAGCTGCAGAAATGTGGCCTGCACCTTCTCTGCCTACCGCATGCGTGCACTGATACTCGAACGCCTGGCTCTTCGCAAAGGACAGGGTGGATCCGAGATACTGACGGGCATAGTTGGTGTAGTTGCCGTTTGCCTTTGCCCAGAGCTCTTCATACGTTGCATCCGCGATAACCGGCATTTCCTTGCCGTTGAAAATGAAGGTTTCATAAGATCCGTCAGCCTTGGTCTTGATGAAGGCATCCGGGCCGTAGCTCATCAGGATCTGGCCGGCTTCGGAGTAAGCATAGTCGATAAGGGCAAGCGCAGCATAGAGCTTGTTGGGATCGCTGTCCGCGCTGGCCTTGGAGATGGCCCAGCCATCGGTCTTAACAGAACGCCAGGACTCGGTAAAGCGCATGTAGACGCCTTCTTCGTTGGTTCCGTCATACCATCTGGATACCGGCACCATAACGGCCATGTACTTTTCGCCTTCCTGCAGCTTGGTCGCATTCATAACCGTCTGG
>OCTW011465474.1_pt1 | contig 12415 bp, 10 predicted proteins | sample 1539671 | NCBI WGS metagenome assembly OCTW01 (sample SAMN02144230, study PRJEB22623) | gut metagenome | biome: sheep rumen | host: Ovis aries | place: New Zealand | reverse complement strand
GGGGATGCGTCTCGGCGCGAGATGTTATTAGTTGCCTGCGGCAACACGCGCCTCGCGCAGAGCATGCCGCGAGCGGCATGCTTTGTTCTATAACAGGAAACTGCGTTCTTATTATATAAAAGGACATCTATATAAATACGAATCTGTATTCCGGTAAAAGCTTTGTTATGAATAAATAAAAAAATGTATTGACAAATTATGAATATATGAATATACTTTCATATGAACGAAGATTCATATAAAAGTGAAGCCAAAGTTTACAATATGAAAGAATAAAATAAGACAGTTTATTATGATTGTTTTTAATTGATCACTGTATCGGTGAAATGTCATGAAAGGAGCAGGTATGAACGAGGAGAAGGAAAAAATGACACACGAAGAGCTTGTACAGAAGGTGCTTGAAAATCAGCCGGATGATGAATATCTGTATGATCTCTCGGAGCTTTTTAAGATATTTGGAGATTCCACAAGGATCAAGATACTTTATGCGATGTTTGATACAGAGCTGAACGTGGGAGATATGGCCAAGATACTTAATCTCAGCCAGTCGTCAGTCAGCCATCAGCTGAGAATACTCAAGGATGCAAAGCTTGTGAAGTTCAGACGAGATGGTAAGAGCATGTATTATTCACTGGATGATGAGCATGTAAGAATGATACTCAGTCTTGGCATGGAGCATGTTGAGGAGTAAGAGATTACAAAAATGATTTACAGAACATCCGCTGGTATGGATGGGCATATATTTGACAGATAATAAATCGGTCGATTGATCGAAAGATAGAAGATAAAGGAGAAAAAGATGAGGAAGACATATAAGGTAGATGTAGATTGTGCAGCATGTGCAGAGAAGATGCAGGAGGCAATCAAAAAAACAGATGGAGTTAAGGATGCTTCTCTCAGCTTCATGACACTTAAGGTTAAGGTTGAGTTTGAAGAAGGTGTTGATCCTGCGGCTGTTATGCAGGAGGCACGTAAGAACTGCAAGAAGGTTGAGGATGATATGGAGATATTCCTTGACTGAAATTATGTCGAAAAGAATTTGTTGATGAGATACGCGGATATTAGTTATTTGGCATGTTTTTCATAAATTCAAATACTCGGATGGCATTATTCGTTTACAGATAAGTGAGGCAGAATATGGGACGGTTTGGTCTGAATAAAAAACAAAAGAAAAATCTATACAGAGTCATAACGGCTTTCGTGATCGTGGCGACGCTTATGATCATAGAGCATCTGACGGATATTGAAATGCCATGGTTTGTTTCACTGCCGCTTTACCTTACGGCCTATCTGATCGTCGGATATGATGTCCTTCGCAAGGCTGTAAAGGGAATCATAAAAGGTCAGGTTTTTGACGAGAACTTCCTTATGGCAGTAGCAACGGTCGGTGCGATGGTGCTCGGCGAGTACGAAGAGGGCGTTGCGGTTATGCTCTTTTATCAGATAGGCGAGCTCTTTCAGAGTATTGCCGTCGGACGCAGCCGTCAGAATATAGTTGATCTGATGGATATCAGACCGGACAGTGCAAATCTTCTCGGTGAAGATGGCAGTATTGAAGAGGTCGATCCTGACGATGTTGAGATCGGTTCCATACTTATCGTAAATCCGGGTGAGAAGGTTCCGATAGATGGTGTGATAATCGAAGGACGCACCAGTCTTGATACAAGCGCACTTACAGGTGAATCCGTTCCGAGAACTGCCGGTGAAGGCGATGAGGTAATCAGCGGATGCATCAACAGCTCCGGAATGATCAGGATAAGGACCACCAAAGAGTTTGGCGAGTCGACTGTATCTAAGATTCTGGATCTCGTTGAAAATTCAAGCATGAAGAAGGCGAAGGCCGAGAATTTCATCTCTAAATTTGCCAAATATTATACACCGATCGTATGTTACTCAGCACTTGCACTTGCGGTGCTTCCGCCTCTCGGAAGGATCATTTTCGGATACAGTCCGATGTGGTCTGAGTGGATATTCAGGGCGCTCACCTTCCTTGTAATAAGCTGTCCATGTGCAGTTGTAATATCAGTTCCGCTCAGCTTCTTCGGAGGAATAGGCTGTGCTTCATCAAAGGGTATCCTTGTGAAGGGCGCAAATTATCTTGAGGCACTTGCAGACGCGAAGACCATAGTATTTGATAAAACGGGTACACTTACCAAAGGCGTATTTGAGGTAACTGCTGTTTATCCTGAAGAGGGTATCACCAGGGAAGAGCTTCTACGATTCGCCGCTTACGCGGAAATATCATCTAGTCATCCGATAAGTCTGAGTCTGAAGAAGGCTTACGGTAAGGAGATGAGCCTTGATAATGTTATCGATATCGAGGAAATCGCCGGACATGGTGTTTCGGCAGAGGTTCTGGGACGCAGGGTTCTTGTCGGTAATGAGAAGCTGATGAACCGCAGTAATGTCGTGATCACTTCAGAACATGATGAGGGAACCGTTGTATATATTGCTGTCGACGGCCTCTACGCCGGCTGTATAGTTATTTCTGATGTTATAAAGGAAAATACGGTTAAAGCTATATCAAGCCTTAAGGCTGATGGCATTAAGACAGTGATGCTTACAGGAGACTCTGAGAGGGCGGCTGCAAGAGTGGCAGAATCCATCGGCGTTGATTCATATCTCAGTGAGCTTCTGCCGGGAGATAAGGTTTCCGAGGTTGAGAAGCTTCTGGAAAAGGCCGCAGGCAAGGATAAGCTTGTTTTCTGCGGTGACGGTATAAATGATGCACCTGTTCTGATGCGTGCCGATATCGGTATTGCCATGGGTGGCCTCGGATCTGATGCGGCAATAGAAGCTGCGGACATAGTTCTTATGGATGATGATCCGGCCAAGATATCTCTGGCAAGAAGAATATCAGCCAAAACGCTCGGAATCGTAAGGCAGAATATAACCTTTGCGATAGGGATCAAGGTTCTCTGTCTCATACTCGGAGCAGTCGGAATCGCAAATATGTGGATAGCCATATTTGCCGACGTAGGTGTAATGGTGCTTGCCGTACTTAATGCAACAAGAGCACTGAGGATCAAATGAAAGATGCGTTTGATGCGTCATAACTGTCAGAAAATAGATTTTGCTGTATTAAAAATCGTAAGAATATAAAAAAGACGTTTGCCATGTCACGGAAGAAGTGTGACAGGCAAACGCCTTTTTTGTATCTGTCGTAAACAGAATATTAATAATACAGTTAAGTATGGATACTATGTATTTTTGTTATGATCAGTCGATAGCTTCAAGAGCCTGCTTTACATCTGCGAGGATATCATTAACATTCTCGATACCGACTGAGAGACGGATGAGATCCGGACCAACTCCTGCAGCGATGAGTTCCTCATCTGTAAGCTGTCTGTGTGTTGATGATGCAGGATGAAGTACGCAGGTACGTGCATCTGCAACGTGAGTAGCAATCATACCGAGCTTAAGGTTCTTCATGAATGCTTCAGCTGCCTTACGTCCGCCCTTAACACCGAAGGAGATTACGCCGCAGCTTCCGTTAGGAAGGTATTTCTTAGCTCTCTCATAGTATTTATTGCTTGGAAGACCCGGGTAGTTAACCCATGCAACCTTGTCGTTTCCTTCAAGGAAAGCGGCAACCTGCTCTGCATTTTTGCAGTGTCTCTCGATACGAAGAGGAAGAGACTCAAGTCCGAGGTTGAGAAGAAATGCATTCATCGGAGCCTGAACTGAACCGAGGTCACGCATAAGCTGTGCTGTACACTTTGTGATAAATGCACCTTCCTTGCCGAACTTCTCGGCATAAGTGATTCCGTGGTATGACTCGTCGGGAGTTGTGAGACCAGGGAACTTATCAGCGTGAGCCATCCAGTCAAACTTACCTGAATCAACGATACATCCGCCGACTGTAGCGTCGTGGCCGTCCATGTATTTTGTAGTTGAGTGAACTACGATATCAGCGCCCCACTCGAAAGGTCTGCAGTTGATAGGTGTAGCAAAGGTGTTGTCTACGATGAGAGGAACACCGTGAGCGTGAGCTACATTTGCAAATCTTTCAATATCAAATACGATGAGTGCCGGATTGGCGATGGTCTCACCGAAAACAGCCTTGGTATTTGGCTTGAAAGCTGCCTCAAGCTCTTCATCAGAGCAGTCAGGATCAACGAAGGTGAAATCGATGCCCATCTTTCTCATGGTAACATTGAAGAGGTTGAAGGTTCCGCCATAGATAGTTGAAGAAGCAACGATGTGGTCGCCGCAGCCTGCAATATTAAAGGTTGAGAAGAAGGAAGCTGCCTGACCTGAACCGGTGAGCATTGCTGCTGAACCTCCTTCAAGAGCTGCAATCTTGGCTGCAACATTGTCGCAGGTAGGATTCTGAAGTCTTGAATAGAAATATCCGCTTGCTTCGAGGTCGAAGAGCTTGCCCATGTCCTCGCTTGTATCATATTTAAAAGTGGTACTCTGCACGATAGGCAGAAGTCTTGATTCGCCATTCTTAGGAGAATATCCGGCGTGTATGCTGAGTGTTTCTCTTTCCATTACTGGTCCTCCGATACTTTTATTTGTTTATACTATTTATTTTGATCATATCTGCAAAATGAATCCTGCTATAGGATGAGATTATAAATAGCATTAAACCCTCAAGTATTGATTATAACAATATATGTAATAATCGCAAGAAAAAATTTGTGTAAATGATGAGCCAAGTGGCAGCATGCGTGTAGACACGCAAATGCTGACATTTGGCGAATATCCATCACCGAGTGACGTAGTCACGAGGGGATGTGCTGACGTAGTCAGCATCTACATAAAAAACAGCATGCATGTTAACACAGATATGTTGTTATTCGGCACTATATATTGTGTTTTGATTACATATAGCACAACAACTGTGTAATAAATGTAACAAAAATGTAATATTTCGCTTGACATAACGTGCTTAATGTGATTAAATTAGCCTTGCAGCCCGGAAATGTATTACAAAAATATTACAGGATAGGTTCACAGGTTATATTATGAGAAAGAAGATAATTCCTGTTTTATCGCTTGCAGCAGTTCTTGCATTTTCACATGCAGGAAGCATCTATGCAGCGGAAGATAAGGAAAATACAACCGAGGTTTCTGAAGAAAGTGATAAGGAAGAAACCAAAGGAATAGAAAAAGAAGCTTATTACGACATAATGAGAGCAAACATGCCGAGCGGAAGCTACGGATCAGGCGGATATCTTGCCGAGGATTACTGGTCATGCGCAGGATATGCAGCTCACGTTATATATATTTCTGCACTGGATGGTGCATTTGGCGGATATGTTCCTGATTATGGAAATACAGCAACTGCTTCAGCAGGCGGACTTGAAGGCTTCATGAGAAATGATGAGCATTTTGAACTTGTCAGATTCTTCAATGATGATTGTGCATCCGATGCAAGGCAGGATCTTAACGAAAAAACTGCTGACGGTACCATCAAGGCCGGAGACATCATCGTATATCTCAGCTGGGGCGCGTCTGAAGGCGGAAGCTACGGAAGAGAGCATGTTTCAATAATCACTGACGGACTCTTTACCGGAACTACAGATAACTACACAGGTTATGGAGAAGAAAGATGGCCAAGCGACCTTATAGGAGAAGCAACTGTAGCAAATTCACTTAACTACAGCTACGGTACAGAGTTTGATACTCCTGCAAATGCCTTCTTCGAGGTTGGACAGGCTTCAGGATATGTTGTTTACAGAATTGTTTATGAAGAAGAGGAGCCTTTCGAGATTCCTTATCATGATGGCAGAATTGCCGGAGCTGAGAAATGCATCGATACAACTCCTGCACCTGCAGAGATCATCGACGAAAGATCGGCACTTCAGAAGGTTACTGACGAGCTGGTCAACGCAGAATAATTATATAAAAATGATAATTGATCCCGCATGGTATCTCCGAGAAGGTATGCTATGCGGGATATAATATTTTATGGTGCAGGATTATAAGCTTTAATTTATTCCGGAGGGAAAATAAAGTTGAGAAACCCCATGTTCTGGAGTATTATATTTCATATGAGAATAAAACTGGATAGTGTCAAATGAGCTATGGAAAAAGATCGGAGGTTACAAAAATGAACAGATTCAGACTGCCATATCACCTTATAGTAGAAGAGGGTATATTTGAGAAGATTCCGGACGTAATGAATGATGTTATTCCGGATATACACGATAAAAAAACCATCCTCGTGACTGAGGAAAACCTCAAGGGTATATTTGAAAAAACACTCGATGAGATATCATCTGATTTTAAGAATATCGAGCTATATCTGATCCAGTCAGCAACCTATGATGCAGCAGTTGCTCTGGCAAAATACATAACAATGAACGATATTCAGGTTGTTATCGGATTTGGCGGCGGTACGGTTCTGGATCTGGCAAAGTTTGCTGCATTTGTAAGTAAGACCAAGCTGATCTCGCTTCCGACAACTCTCAGTAATGACAGTCTTGCATCACCTGTTGCGGTTCTCGGTACGGAGGGCAAGGCGAGAAAGACCTTCAAATGCACCATTCCTGATGCAATCATCGTGGATGTTAATGTAATAGTGAGCGCTCCGGACAGGCAGCTTCTTGCCGGTATCGGTGATACGATCAGTAAATACACTGCTCTGAATGACTGGAAGATTGCCTTTAACAAGTGCAGAGAGTATGTGGATGACTTTGCATATATGATTTCCAAGATGGCATTTAATTCAATCTGCTATAACGATCAGAAGGAGCTTAAGAGTAAGGACTTTATCAAGAGACTTACCCAGGCACTTGTTATGGGCGGACTTGCGATGGAGATAGCAGGTTCTTCAAGACCTTCTTCGGGCTCTGAGCATCTGTTTTGTCACGCTTTGGAGGAAATCTACAGCGAACAGGTAAATGTTCCTCATGGTATCGCTGTTGCAATGGGCAGCTACTGTGCGTGCATATTCCAGAACAGAAATATCGGTAAGATCACCAAGGTCATCAAGGATTACAATATCCCTGTTAAGCCGTCTGACTGGAAGATCACGAAGGAAATATTTATCGGTGCATGGCAGCAGGCAGCTGCGACCAGAGCCGACAGATATACTATTTTAAATGAAACCGATCTTTCGGACGAGAGACTCGGTAAGCTTTACGATGAGATGGAGCTGGTGTTCTGATCGCTATTAGGGCCGGAATGGTTGTTCCCGGACAGCTATAGCGGTTTTATACCGGCCGGGATTGGAAGAGAATATACCATTTTTATATCGGCCGGGATCGGAAGAGAATAAAGCGGTTTTAACCCGTGATTATAAAGGACAGAAATATGGAACAGAAAGAATATGAACAGGTTAATCAGATAATAAGTGAAGTTGAGAAGGCTGTAACCGGAAAAAGGGATTGTATAATGAAGGCATTTGCGGCTATTCTTGCCGGCGGACATATACTTCTTGAAGACGTGCCGGGTGTTGGCAAGACCACGCTTGCAGTTGCTTTTTCAAAAGCTCTTTCTCTCAGTACAAGGAGGGTCCAGTTTACTCCGGATGTGCTCCCGTCAGATATTCTGGGCTTCAGTATGTATGATAAGAAAAACGACGAATTCGTTTACCGTCCGGGAAGCATTATGTGCAATCTGTTTCTTGCGGACGAGATCAATCGTACTTCACCCAAAACCCAGTCGGCTCTTCTTGAAGTAATGGAAGAGGGCATGGTTACAGTTGACGGATATTCATATAAGGTTCCGGAGCCATTTGTTGTCATTGCTACACAGAATCCTAAGGGAAGTGCCGGAACGCAGCTTCTTCCGGAATCACAGCTTGACAGATTTATGATCTGTATGAGCCTCGGATATCCTGATGAAGAGTCTGAGCTTTTGATATTGAAAAACAAAGCAGCGGATATTTCTTCAGAAAATGTTAAACCTGTCGTCACAGCTGAGCAGCTTACTGAAATGATAAAGAGAGTATCAGGTATCTATATTCATGATCAGGTTTATTCATATATGGTAAGTCTGATGAAGGCTACCAGAGATAATGAGTATATTGAACTGGGTGTAAGCCCGAGAGGAACTATAGCCATGAGCAGAATGGTGAGGGCATGGGCATTTCTTAAGGGCAGAGAATACGTTGTTCCGAGAGATGTCTCAGATCTCTTCATGGATATAGCAAAACACAGGATCGTTCTCAGTACAAGGGCGAGAGCAACCAGAGTAACTGAGACGGACGTCTTATCTGATATTTTAAAGAATGTAAATAAACCTTCGGTTTCCGGTGGGAAAAAGCATGGGAAACCGGATAAAAAGGACTAAATACATAGTGAGGATGAAGGATTGATCAGTTTTATAATAACTGTATTTATAATCGCAGATTTGGCATATTTGTCGCTGATCTATGAAAGTACATCGCTTGTGCGCCTTTGTGTTGCAGGAGCGATGTTTCTTGTTGTGGCCTTTATCTACCTGATAATAAGAAGAAAAAAGATCAAATGCAGGATAGATGCTCCTATCATACTTGTTGATGCAAATAAAAAGGTTAATCTCAGAATCATGGTCAGAAATAACAGCAGACTGATAACCGATAAGATAAAACTGCAGTTAAGGTACAGTGATACAAAGAGACTCAGGAAAAAATGGATAAGTCTTTATATTTCCGAATATGGTGAAAATGAGTTTACTGTTCCCGTTATGCTTAGTAATGCGGGATATTATGAATTTGAGGCTTATAAATGTCATATTTACGACAGACTTGGACTGTTCTATATCAGTAAGAGATTTACGTCGTCCACGGGACTGATGGTTATGCCTGAGATAGAAGATATTAATGTGAGACTGGGGGAGCGGATTCGGAATTTCTATGGTGATTCCGATGTCTATGATGATATAAGACCGGGAAGAGATTCGAGTGAAATATTTGATATTCGTGAGTTTCGGGATGGCGACAAGGTGCAGCGGATCAATTGGAAGCTTTCGGCAAAGAAGGATTGTCTTCTGGTAAGGGAGGACAGTCAGCCTAAGGCATGTCCCGTAATCCTTTTCTATATGGTGAAAAAGATCAGGGAGAAGGGTTACAGGCCTGAAGTGTATTCCAAACTGCTTGGACGTATATCAAGTATTTCATTTGCACTCATGGATAAGGGCTGTCCACATTTTGTGGTCTGGCAGTCGGAAAGCAGGGGGACTCCGATAAGAGTCAGAGTTGATGATGAGGAGAGCTTCTTTCTCGCATTGACCGGAGCCATGGAGGACTCTGTTTATATGGATTACGAAGAGCTTAAGAAGGCTTATAAGGAAAAATATCGCGGGGAGATATATGTAAGCGAGATTTATTCGAAGGATGACAGACTTCTCCTTGATGGCGAAGAAATACCGGAAGGTGAGCTTGTGATCAACTGATCTGATAAAGAGGGAACAGCCTTCCGTGATGGATAGTCTCACGGTATGGCAATAAGATGGTGACGAAATGAGAAATACAGTTGCATGGAAAACTTCATACAGACAGAGCGGTATGGCGGATATATTTATAAAGGCCTGTTATACTGCAGTGATGCTCATACTGTGCTTTCTCTCTTCTTTTTATATGCTCAGAGCTGTAAGCCGAGGGATATACATGAGAAAGAGTGAGCTATATTTTGTATGCATCTTCCTCATCATTTTTGCATTTTGTTACAGTGTGATAACGGATCTGATGAGAAGGAGAGGCAGAACCTCCTCGATCATATCGATGGTTATTATATACATATCATCAGCCGCAGCACTCATACTGTTTATGGTGAGACTGACGGAAGAAGACAGAACCTATGGCAAAAGCTTTTTAAGTATGATCTTTGATGATGCGGTAGATAAAGAAACCTATTATCTCTATAAGAGATACAGATTTGAATATATTCTGGGCGCATCAAAGCTTCTGGCATTATATTTCACAGCAGCTATACTGGTGCTTTTTGCGGTATCCTTTATTCTTAAAAAATACTGTCTTATGGCAGGGCTTCCGATAGCAGCTGCTGTGACTGCTTTTGCATATGGATATTCACCGGATTATAAGGCGTTTATGCTTCTTATCCTGCTGGCTGCAGTGATAAAACTTGTCAGTATTGAAGCTGATAAAGCTCTGATAATGCCGGAGAACAGTGCAAAGGGAAGGCTTCATCTGAAAAAGGGTATAAACGGTCTGGCAGGTATATTTCTTGCAGCAATACTGCTTTTTATAGCGATTCCATTATCTAAAGAGCCGGAAAAGCTCATGAAGCAGAATTCAGCCGCGGTAAGAGAGTTTCAGAAAAATCTGGAAAACAGATTGAAGGGGTATGCAGTCAGTGAAGATTATTCGAACATCAGGAAGATAAATAATAACACTCCGGATGAAACCGGCAGGGAGGTTTTAAGTCTCAAAATGTCAGAAGCGCCTGAGGGTGATATTTATCTGAAAGACTTCAGTGCCATGAATTATGCCGGCAGCTCGTGGAAGATTGATGAAGACCTTTTTGAGGTGAGTCTTCCGGAGTCAATCAGGGTATATGATGCAAGAAGAATTCTGGCAGGCAGGCTTTATAAATATTATGATGATAATGCAAAGAACATGATCACAAATATCACCATCAGCTACAGGGGCAAGGCAACTTCAGCAGCACTTCCGTCTATTTATGATCCGAATTCCTTTGATGAAGGATATTTTATATCCGAAGACACGGCGGTGAAGGATAGAAATACCAGGGAATACATGGTCAGGGCGGTCAGATATAACAATATAAGTCAGAACGATGTCATAAATTATAATATGGATTTTCTGAGTTATTCAGACATGGCGGAGTATAATCTATCCTATTCCAATATGCCCCAATACGAAATGAGCGATACGGAGAGAGATTTCTGGAGATGGTATAACAGATATGCTTATGAGAAATATACAAACATGCCCAATGAATTGGGTATATGTATAAGAAATCTTGTAAGTGACAAACAGCAGCTTCAGGCTTATTATGATGAATTTCATATGCTGTCATCACTTTTAGTATATGATAACTATGAAACCTCGGTCGATTACTCCGGATATGGCAATGAGGAGCGAATGAAAGCGGCTGAGTATGTGGCGGCTGTATTTCAAGGCGGATATGAATACAGTAAAAAGCCTGATAAGCTGAAATCCGGAGAAGATCCTGTAGAATATTTTATCGCGCATGGCAAAAAGGGCTACTGTGTTCACTTTGCATCTGCAGGTGTTTTGATACTGAGATATCTTGGAATACCTGCGAGATATGTATCCGGATACAGAGTTGATTATGACAGCATAAGAAGAGATAAGGATGGCGGTTACAGTGCATCAGTTACGGATAGTGACGCTCATGCATGGATAGAAATATATCTTGATAATCTTGGATGGATTCCTGTGGAGATGACGCCGGGTATGGGAGGCGAGGCTAGAAGAATGGATTCCGGCAGCAGTACAGAGAAGAGTGATGAACCGACAACTGTTATTACAGAGAAAACTGAAAAAACATACACGACGGAGATTTCGACTGAAAAGACATCCATAAATACCACAGAAACAGTAACGGCAGACAAAACGGGGGATAATGGGAAAAATCCAGCAAATAATGAGATTGAACCTGCAGAGCATTCCGAAAACAGAAGAATAATTATCGCTGCAGTTATTGTATTTCTGGGTGGCATCATGGTGGCAGTTGGTGCTATTATAATATACAGAGTCAGACAGAAACGTATGATAAATAATGCCTTGAACGGCGGCTTCTTTGGACGGCAGGGAAGATACAGACTGTTATTCCTGAATCAGCAGCTTGAACGGATGATGCGAAGAAAGAATAAAACAGGCAGAAGGAAGCTTTCCGATGAAGAATATGCAGAAGAGCTTGTTACGGCATATCCTGAAGTGGAAAGTGAAGAGTGGGGGAAATATCTGGAAATTCTTCAGCGTATAAACTATACGGAGGATTGTCTGAACGCACAGGATATGGAAGCGGCTGAAATATGCAGCAACATATTTAACAGTACACTGAGGAGGTAGGTGTTATGGGAAAATATATAATGGCGCTGGACGCGGGGACGACCAGTAACCGTGCGATTCTTTTTGATAAGAGCGGAAGGATAGTTTCGGTAGCTCAGAGAGAGTTCACGCAGATATATCCGAAGCCGGGCTGGGTTGAGCATGATGCGAACGAAATATGGTCATCAATGCTCGGAGTTGCGGTTGAGACAATGGCGAAGGCAGGAGCCTCTCCGGAGGATATAGCAGGAATAGGTATTACAAACCAGAGAGAAACAACTATAGTCTGGGACAGGGAAACCGGAGAGCCTGTTTACAATGCAATCGTATGGCAGTGCCGAAGAACGGCTGAATACTGCGACAGTCTTAAGGCCAAAGGGCTTGAAGAAACTATACGTCTTAAGACCGGACTTGTTATAGATGCATATTTTTCAGCAACAAAGCTGAGATGGATACTGGAGAATGTTCCGGGTGCGAGGG
>OCTW013435035.1_pt1 | contig 12421 bp, 9 predicted proteins | sample 1539671 | NCBI WGS metagenome assembly OCTW01 (sample SAMN02144230, study PRJEB22623) | gut metagenome | biome: sheep rumen | host: Ovis aries | place: New Zealand | reverse complement strand
CGGTTGTAGAAACGGAACCTGTTCTGTGTGAATGCGAAGATATCCACTTTCTTATCGTGGAAATAACCGTATAGCTTGCGGTTCATCCCCGTGAAACTCCTGCGGTGGAAATGTTGCCACACTGGAGCACACACATGGGTATACCGTACATCGGGGAAATGATCTTCTATCACCTGCAGCAGGTCTTTGTTCATACTATAGAGCATCACGGCGCTGAGTGAGGGTAGCACCGTAGAGAGAATCTTATCCCCTTGGTGATGGGTGAAGGCATGATGATAGAGTGTCTCTTGATCTTCCTGCTGATATTCATCGATAGGAATCAGCAGCACCTCTGTGTCGGCAACCACCATCACACGGTCCCACTGCTTGGCCAGGAGATCCATATTGCGGAAGGCCTCACGGATATTGGCAGCCATAGAGATACCGCTCTTTACCGTGTATGGTTCAAAAGAGAAGGTGGTCTCTGCCGACGGTTGTACGGCAGCAAACGATAATGATTGCTTACTGATGCGTATCACCAGTCGTGTACGGTGGTTCATCGTGATCACTCGTGCACCCTCTTGTATGTTGCTGTTATCTGTTTCCTGCATGATGATTGCTTTTAATCAGGTTGCGCATTTTTTTAGGATCCTTAAGGTCTTTAAGGTCCTTAAAGTCCTTAGGGTCCTTAAGGTCCTTCACAAAAAGATACTGATGCATACCATAGCCAATAGTATGGCAGTGAGTGCCAGTACAATCGTGTTGATATGCTTGGTTTTGAAAGATCCCATTTGTTATTCCTATCAATGATTGTTGCAAAAGTAGTAAATAAAATCCGATTGTACAAACTTTTTATTAAAACGTTACGGTTCATCAAAAAAGAATTGATTATTTTGTGCTATCCATAATTTTATGTACATTTGCAAGACAATGACAGACATCGTAACGCAGCAAATCCAAAAGAATCTGGGGATGACTCCCACTGATGAGCAGGCCATGGCTATTGCCGTGTTCCGACAGTTTATGACCACTGCTCATCCACATGCCGTGATGATCATCCGGGGTAGTGCAGGAACAGGAAAGACTACCCTGGCCAGTGCTATCGTACGGACCCTGCAACAGATGCGACGTAAGGTGGTATTGCTCGCACCTACCGGTCGTGCGGCAAAGGTGTTTGCCATGAACAGCGGTTATGAGGCGTTTACTATTCATCGTAAGATCTACCGTCAGCGTTCTGCTGCCCTTGATGACCGTTTTAACCTGAACAACAATATGCAGCAGGATACACTGTATTTTGTGGATGAGGCATCGATGATCGCCAACTCAGGAATGGGGGAGTCGATCTTTGGTAGTGGTCGCCTGCTGGACGATCTCTTGCAATATGTGTATAACGACAGGAACTGCCGCCTTGTCTTTTTAGGTGATAAGGCGCAGTTGCCACCGGTGGGAGAAGAGGAGTCGCCCGCACTGATGGGCTCTTATCTCAGACGTTATGGCTTTGAGGTGTTTGAATGTGACCTGAATGAGGTGCTTCGACAGCATAACGACAGTGGTATCCTCTTTAATGCTACCCGTATCCGTCAGTTGATTACACACGATGAGGTAACCCAGTTGCCGCTGATCCGCTTTCAAGGCTTTGCGGATATCCAGATCGTGATGGGTAACGAACTGATCGAGCAGCTCTCGAACAGTTACCAACGAGTGGGTATAGACGAGACGATGGTCATCGTGCGTAGCAATAAGCGGGCTATTATCTATAACCAAGGCATTCGGGGAATGATCCTTGATCGCGAGGAAGAACTATCCAGGGGTGACTTGCTGATGGTGGTGAAGAATCATTATCTGTCGAAAGATGAGGCGCCAACCGTGGAGGAGACAGATCATAAGAATGATGAGCAGGAGCCGCGCTTCGGACAGATAGGCTCGTTCATTGCCAATGGCGACCGTGCGCAGGTGGTACGTGTGAGGAATATCAGGAAACTGTATGGCTTCCGTTTTGCCGATGTGTGGCTGTCGTTCCCTGATTATGATGACTATGAACTGCAGACGGTGGTGAACTTAGATACACTGACGGCTGAGTCGCCGGCACTTACCCGTGAACAACAAGAACAGTTGTACCAGAAGATCATGGAGGATTATGCGGATATCACCCAGAAGAAGGATCGGTTGAAAGCCCTGCGAGAGGATGTCTATTATAATGCCGTACAGGTGAAATACGCGTATGCCGTGACTTGTCATAAGGCACAGGGCGGACAATGGGAGCATATCTATGTGGATCAAGGATATATGAGTGATGAGATGCTTACACCCGACTATATCCATTGGCTATACACCGCCTTTACCCGTGCTACAGAGAAATTGTATTTAGTAAACTGGCCCAAAACACAAATAGAGAACAATGGTTGAGGTATTGTTATTCATCGTAGGATTACTGATAGGTGCTGGCATCTTATTCATCGTCAGTCAGAAGAAGGTTACGCAGTTGGTGAAAGACCGTAACCGACTGTTCAGTGAGGTGGCGGTAAGGAATAGTGAGGTAGGACTCTTACGTACACAGATGGCTGATGAGCGACAGCGTATGGAGGAGATGCAGCAGAAGAGTGATGAGCAGTTTGCACAGCGCCTCAGTCTGGTGCAGGAACAGTTGAAGAACACCACAGAGATACTGCTCCGTCAACGGTCGGAGGAGTTGGATAAGACGAATATGGCACAGATGGGCGCTATCCTTACCCCCCTGCGTGAGGTGATCAAAGAGATGAAAGACTCGATGGATGATAACAAAGAGTCGTTTGCCCGTAGTACCTCTGCCTTGGGAGAACAACTCAGGCAGATGATGACGGTCACCAATTCTTTAGGCAGTGAGGCAGAGAAACTGTCGAAGGCTCTGCAGACAGGACCTAAGGTGCAGGGTGACTTTGGTGAGATGAAGTTGCGTGACCTGTTGGATAAGTTCGGGTTTTCTGTCGGACTGGAGTATGATGTGCAGTATGTGATGCGCGATGCGAAGGGAAAGGTGATCCGGAATGATGACACCAACGACAGCATGCGTCCTGATGTTGTGCTTCATTATCCCGAGGAGAAAGATGTGATTATCGATGCCAAGGCATCACTCACGGCCTTTATCGGTTATGTCAACGCTACTACAGATGAGGAGCGTAGCCGTTATCTGGAAGACCATGTGAGGAGTGTGCGTAAGCATATCAACGAGTTGGCAGACAAACAATACTACCGTTATAATATGGATGGTAGGCAGACGCTCGACTTCGTGATTATGTTCATCCCTAACGAGGCGGCCATGCAGGCAGCCCTTTACAAGGATCCTGATCTGTGGAGTTATGCCTTTAATAAGAAAGTTTTCGTCACCAGTGAGCAGAACCTGTATGCTGTCCTCAGGATGTTGGAGATCGCATGGATACAGCGCCGGCAGACAGAGAATCAAGAGAAGGTGTTTGGTTTGGCTAACCTGATGATCGACAGGGTAGGGGATTTCATTGAGCGCTTTGAGGATATCGGTGATAAGGTGGACAAACTGCAGAAATCCTACGACAGTGCGCATACCAAACTGACTGGTAATCAGAGTATGCTGGTGCCTGCCCGTAAATTAGTAAATATGGGTGCCAAGGAGAATCCTAAGCACCCATTACCGGAAATAGATTCGAATAATGTATAATGTAGAGTGTAGAGTTATGATTACCTATTTGAGATTCACATGGTGACTGGCATAGAGCCTATGATAAAAGCTAATCATAACTCTACACTCTACACTCTACGCTCTACACTCTCCACTCTCCACTATTTAAACGGCTTAATGGAGATACCACCGAGCAGTACGGCACGCTGTGTGAAAGGGTTGGCATTGAACTCTGCAAAGATGGGGATATCCACCTTGCTGCCTTTCACATGGATCACCTTCGTGGCACGCAGTGATGCCAAGGAACATCCGAAGCCGTCGGCATACAGGTAATTGTCTAAGAAATCACCATCGGTGCCGTCACCACGCCAACCGGCACTCTCCATAGGTGTTACACCAGCCTTTACCAACCAGTCAACCTGTGCGAGGCGGAAGGGTACCGACAATTCAATATAGGTGGAGTAGGCACGATCACCGTTTAGTTTGAAGTCGTTACCCATGAAGATACAGTAGCCTTGCAGACTGAAGTATTTACAACTGAAACCAAGGTTTCCTTCAAAGCGATGGCCGGTAGTCTTCTCCTCATAATCAAAATAACGGTTGTATTTGTCAACGCCTGAGCGATAGTTGTCTGATACACCGATGTTCACGCCGAAGGGTGCCTTGTATCCTAAGGACAGGTCGATACGGTCGATATCATCACCGCTGAACCCCGTACTGCCGAAGCCCGACAGGTAGAAACCCTGATACCTGATAGTTCCTTGCGGTTGCAGACTGATCTTACCATAGTCTTGTCCGCGCCAGATGTGGCGACTAACCAAGTCAACCTGTACGTCGGCCTCTACCTTACTCTGTGCGTTTGTCAGCATCGGACAACTGAGCATCACCAGCGTGATAATGGATTTTATTACTCTCTTCATATCTTATTTTATGATTACTTTTTTCTTGTTTACGATATAGATACCCTTGGTGGGGTGGGGCACGATACGGCCTTGCAGGTCGTAATAGACGGGTTCTTTCTCCTGGATGTTGTCTGTAACACCTTGTATGCCTGTTGACGTGGATACCGTGAAGGTGATGGGATCCTGCCAAGAGTCGGTCTTGGTATTGTCCTTAAATACAGATAACGTGTAAGTCCCACCTTCTTGAAGATTTTGGGAAGTAAATGTGGACGTTTTCGTTTGACCAGCTTCTACGGAATAACTGTTAGAACCTGTCTTGTCCCACAGTCCACTCTTGTTTGGTCCTTTAATTGTAGCATATAAGGCAACGGTGGCTTTCGCGTCGGTATTATTGATAATACTCAACTGTGCCCTTAATTCCGTTGTTGTCAAATAGATCACTCCATTCTCCGTTCTCGTATTCAGGGGTGTAAGGGATACAAACACTTTCTTTTCCCTTTCTGTAAATGTCACGGTGCTCTCTCCAATCTTATTCTCACCTTTCTCATCGGTGGCGATCCAGATGCGGAAAGTGCCACTTGCCGTAGGGGTGAAGAAGAAACGGATATCACTCTCCTTACCAGCACTTACGGTGGCACCGGTTCGGGCTAAGTAAGTATCTGTGCCTTCTATAAAAAGATATAACCAGCCGTAAAACTCTTTATCGCTGGTATTCTCAATCTTGGCCGACAACTCTTGTGGAAAGCCACTCTTACCATCGGTTAACAATGTGTATTTTTCAATCGACAACTGATAAGTGGTTTTTTGAATACTGATGCTGATGTTTCCATCTTTTACCGTAACGAGGAAATAATCTTTGCAGAAAGTGTACCATTCGGTTTCATCCGGTCTTTTAATGACTGGATAGATATGATATGTGCCATCTGAAAGATTTGTTTTAGACAGGTCAAAATAGAAATGTGTATAATACCTATCTTGTAAGGTTTTGGATGATCTTGATTCTATAATAGTAAGACTTCCATCTTCATTTTTTATGGCATAACCCATGTCGAATGTAACCTGTTCGCCCATAGTGTTCCAGATGGGAGAGTCAAGGGTGCTTCCATCAAAAGACAAAGAACTATGGATGTCTAACATCAATGAAGGTAAAGTGGTATTCTCTGTTGGTGGCTGTATACCCACTATAGCATAGTTCTGAGCTGAATAACCATCACGTGTAGAACTGGCGCCAGTGCCGCTGTTTTCGTATGGATTAAGTACCGACAAGAGGAAGAAAGCATCGCTGCCGCCGCCCCAGCCCCAGTTGATATGGAAATAGTCATCGGCGTCATAACCGTCACAGATAAAAGCATGACCGCCACCACTGGATTTTCCACTAATAACGACAGGGCGTTTTTCTGTCAGTTCTCGATAGATTAAGTTATTCCAATCATCAATGTTATAATTTTTACGAGGTTCTTTATGTACCCCCACATCATAGTTAAAATAAGTCTTTAGAGCTCCTACAACAGAAGATGTTTCGGCAGACGAACTACCTGTATTATATTTCATCGCCACGCTCTGTCCGCAGTAGCGCATCAGTTGTGCCACTGCCTGGGCTGATACATCGGTACTCGCTGTAGAGGTACTATAGGTGTCTTTCATATTTGCCCAGTCGAAGACAACAGCGGGCAGGGCAGAAAGTGTACCTACTTTTTCACTCACATAATAGCTTGGAATAGTCTGACATTTTTCTTTCGGCCACTCGTGGTATTTCATTACCTGTGCCATAGCGGTAGCCACGCAACCGGTAACACAATAGGATGAACCGATGGTAGGACATTGATAGTAACAGGGAGCCCCTTGTCTCCACTTAGTAGTCACCATCGGGGCGATAGCCTGTCTGTCAGAACTGTTGCTGGTAACACCGGTGCCCAGTCCTTGTCGTATCGCCTGTATCTCTGCCGCCATGCCTTCCAGATACCCACGCATATTCTCGGGTATATCGTCAGCGTCAAAACTGCCGTTATCGGTATATCCCAATACGGCAGGCACCTGGTCATCGGCGGCTGCAATCACAAAACCACCATCCTGAATGTTAAAGACATAATAGGCATCGGCAACCTCAGAGACCTTCTCTAAGACAAGACTCTTTTGTCTGTTGGAGATGCCACGGATGCCCCTGGCACCCTTCTTCGACTGTTTGGTGAAGAATGCCCTTACATTCTCTTCTGCTTGCTGCTGATCAACAGGCCCTGCCCATGACAAGGCTGCAATCATCAGCAGCAGGATACTAACAGTGGTTTTCTTAATCATATATATATTATGCTATTTGGCTTTCTATTTCCCCTCCCTATCGGGGAGGGGTTGGGGGAGGGGCTTCTAGAATACGAACGTACGTATTACCCAGTAAGAGAACATACCGCAGAGGTAGCCTACGAAGGCAATCCAGGTGATGCGCTTGAGATACCAACCGAAGGTGATCTTCTCCAAGCCCATGACAACCACACCGGCAGCAGAACCGATGATCAGCATTGAACCACCTACACCGGCACAGTAGGCCAACAACTGCCAGAAGATACCGTCGACAGCCATATCGCCGGTAGGAGCTACAGGATACATACCCATGGCACCTGCTACGAGTGGCACGTTATCCACAATAGATGACAGTACACCGATGATACCTGTCACCAGATAGTGGTTACCGCCAGATACCTGATCAAGACTCTGTCCGAGTGCTGTGAGCACACCGATATGCTCCAGACAAGATACGGCCATCAGGATACCTAAGAAGAAGAGGATGGTACTCAGGTCGATGCGGGTGAGCAACTCTGTCACGCGCTTGGCCATGGTGTCTTCTTCGTCTGTTCTGCGATGGAAGATCTCTGTTACGGTCCACAGGATACCTAATACCAAAAGGATACCCATGAACGGAGGCAGGTTGGTAAGACTGCGGAAGATAGGCACGAAGCACAAGCCGCCGACACCCAACCAGAAGATAATATTGCGCTGCGTCTTGGTGAACGCGCTGATCTCGGCTACCTTCAGGTTCTGCTCTTTATCGAACTTTCCACTTAACTGATATTGCAGGATAAGCGCCGGGATGACCATAGATACGAGTGACGGGATGAAGATCTCTGTGATGACACCCTGTGTAGTGATAACACCCTTGATCCACAGCATGATGGTGGTCACGTCGCCGATGGGCGAGAAGGCTCCACCGCTGTTGGCTGCGATGATGACCAGTGCTGCATAGATCAGGCGCTCCTTGCGGTCTTGTACCAGTTTGCGGAGTACCATGATCATCACGATACTGGTGGTGAGGTTATCCAGGATGGCAGAGAGGAAGAAAGCCATGAAGGCAATTCTCCATAGCAGTTTTCTCTTGCTGCGTGTCTTGATGGTGTCGCGCACGAAGTTGAAACCACCGTTGGAGTCGACAATCTCCACGATCGTCATGGCACCCATCAGGAAGAAGAGCGTCTCGCCGGTCTCTCCGAGACTCATCTTGATCTTTTCTCCCACTTCGGCGATGACATTGTCCGCTGAGATATAACTCTCAGGCGACATCATGAACAACGACCAACAGATCACACACATCAGCAGGGCAATGGCTGCCTTGTTGATCTCGGTTACACTCTCTATAGCTATAAAGAAATAGCCGATGATAAATACTACAATAATAGCAATGGTTAAACTAGACATAAGGTTCTATTTTTTATTCCTGCAAATATAGTGCAATCTAAGCAAATAAACAAAAAAAACGGGGATTAAGTTGGTTTTTCATGATTAAATGGTTATATTTGCGAACCCTTTTGCGTCATCTGTAAAAGTGTCAGGAATAAAAATTAACTACTAAATAAAAAGATAGATGAAAAGACTATTTCTCTTAACCACGGTAATCGTATTTATCGGATCGTTGTCGTGGGCCACCGACAGGAAGGAATCCCTGCTGAACGACAACTGGGAGGTGTTCCCACATTACGACGTGAGTAAGCGTCCGCCCAAGCAGAAGGTAACACTGCCACACACCTGGAACCTCAACGATGTGTATGACGGCATGAAATACGACCGCTCTACCTATATCTATGAGCGTCCGTTTGTGAAAGATGCCTCCCTGCAGGGCAAGCGTGTGTTCCTGCGTTTCGATGCGGTGAATACCTATGCCGACGTTTATGTCAATCAGCACTATGTGGGTTGTCATAAAGGAGGATATACCGCTTTCTGTTTTGAGATCACCAAGCACCTGCAGGATGGCGACAACAAACTGGCTGTCGTGGCCAGCAATGCCTATCGTACAGACTGTGCGCCATTGTCGGGCGACTTTAATGTTTACGGTGGCATCACCCGTCCGGTACACCTTATTATAACAGGTGAGGACTGTATCTCACCATTAGACCATGCCTCTACCGGTGTGTATATCCATCAGGATAAGGTATCTGCCCAGCAGGCTGCCTTTACCGTGGAGACGATTCTCTCGCTCACTTCGGGAAAGAAAGGACACACCTTACGTACCTCCCTCTTGGATGCCGATGGGAAAGAGGTGCTGAAGCAGGAGACTCCTGTGGGAAGTGCCGATATGCGACAGGCGTTCACCCTGCAGAATCCACGTCTGTGGAACGGCAGGAAAGATCCCTACCAGTATACCGTACGTGTAGAATTGCTGCGCGATGGGCAGGTGATTGATCAGGTGGAGGAGCAGACGGGCTTCCGCTTCTTCCATGTGGATGTTGACAAGGGATTCTTCCTCAATGGCGTGGCACTCGATCTGCATGGTGTCTGTCGTCATGAGGAGGCTTTCGGCACAGCCACCCTCTATAATGAGAAAGCCCTTGAGGAGGATGCGAAGATTATCTACGACTTAGGATCCACGGGTGTGCGCTATGTGCATTATCCGCATTCCAAGTACGACGTGGTGCAGTACGACCGTAACGGTATCGTGCTTTGGTATGAGTTGAACCTGGCTGGTCCTGGCGGTTATGCCTCACCGGGATATGTGAAGAACCCGGAGTTTGAGGCCAGCGTAATGCAGAACCTCGAGGAGATGATTAAGCAAAACTACAACTCTCCCGCTATCTGTTTCTGGAGTTTGTGTAACGAGCTGTCGTTCAAGTACGACGAGCCGGCAACCTTCCTCAAACAACTGAATGCCAAGGCTAAGGCATTGGATCCGCAGCGTCTTACCACTTTCGCTATCTGTTATGACCAGGATAAGTTCCAGGGAATCACCGACGTACTGGGCTGGAACAAGTATTTCGGTTGGTATAACAGTCAGGGTGGAATCGGCACGTTTATGGATCAGGCGAAGATCGATGCTGCCGGACAGCCCCTCGGTGTCTGTGAGTATGGTGCCGCCGGTAGTCCTAACCAGCATGGTTATGAGAAGATTGTCAGCAACAAGGTCCACCTGGAGGAGTATCAGGCACGTGTACATGAGGATAACTGGATGCAGATGGTTACCCGTCCGTATATCTGGTGTAAGTTCATCTGGCAGTATTCCGATAACCCTTCCAGCATCCGTGATGAGGGTGACCGCAAGGGTATCAACGATAAAGGTATCGTGACGCACGACCGTAAGATCTTCAAAGACTCCTATTATTTCTATCAGGCCAACTGGAGTGAGAACCCCATGCTGTATATCTCTGCCCGTCGCTATATCCAGCGTACAGAGCCAACCACGATGGTAAAGATCTATACCAACCAGCCGACAGCCACCCTGTATGTGAATGGCAAGAAGATCGGTAAGGCAAAGAATGATAAGTTGGGCAGGATCGTCTTTGAGAATGTCAAACTGAAAGAAGGTGAGAATGCCATCGAGGTACGCAGCGGCAAACTCACAGACCGTTGCACCTGGACGTATAACCCCAATGCCAAGGGTGAAAACAATAAGAATGCAGGCGGAAAACTTGACGGAGCCGTGTAGAGAAAAAGTATTGCTAATTAGAACCTTATGATGAAAAAACTCTTAATATTTATCCTTGCCATGATATGCCTCGATGTTGAGGCATCCGATAACAATCCTGGTGATAATGAATCGATTGCTATTGATTCTGAAAACTTTCCCAGTTATGCCTTTCGGGATCTGTTATTAAACCGATATGATAGTAATCATGATGGTTTACTCTCATCTTCGGAGTCTTCAGCAGTCAAGCAATTCGACCTTCATCAAAGAAAGATCGATAATCTTAAAGGCATTGAATTCTTCACAGAAGTAACAAAGTTAGCATGCCAGGATAATTACCTCGTTCAACTTGATGTTTCAAAAAATACAAAACTGGAAACGCTGAATTGTTACAGAAATCAGTTGACAACACTTACCGTTTCTGATAATCCTGCCATATCCAATTTGCAATGTTATAATAATAAGATAACCTCCCTTGATGTATCAAGTTGTATTGCGTTACAGAATCTGTATTGTTATGGAAATAATATAAACGCGGATGAAATGCAGAAACTCATAAACAGTCTGCCTACTGTTACCAATGGTAAATTCCGCCCCGTGTATATTCCTTCAGAAGAGACAAACGCCATCATTACGAATGAACAGGTAAAAACGGCTAAAGCTAAAGGTTGGACAACCTATTATTTCGATAAGGATAGTAATACCTGGAAAGAATATGAAGGTAATACGGCAGGTGTTCAACTTCTTGAGAATCGTAAGAACCCAAGCGATATCGTACTTTATAATTTAAAGGGCCAACGTGTTGATAACGACATAAAGGGCATCGTTATTTATAAAGGTAAAAAGTTATTGAGAAAATAGTTATGGGGACGGATCATTTCAGAACCGACCCCAGGTGATCTCGGATTATTATAAAAAGATGTGATATGAGAAAGAGAGATTATATTTTTGTGTGTGTTTGCATATTTTTTATTTCATGTATATCATCTGATTTAAAAGAAGCAAACAATATTTCTAAACAACAGGAAGATAGTATTAACGATATAGATTTAGAGGAATTACTAAAAGAATTACCTTCTCCTACTGAATCTGAAACTGTAAGAAATAATAGGCTTAGAGATCTTTTTGTTCTTATGGATGATGATTCGTTGCTGTATATACCATTTTTTGTAATTCCCAATTTGTATGGGTCTACTTTAGAAAAGTATCATGAAAAATATAACACTTATGAGGAATTCAAAGATGCATTCTTACATCAAGATTCCTTATTAGAGACACGAAAAACATGGTCGTGTCACGTTAAAATAAACAAATCAATTATGAATGACTTCAATAATATGTCTACAGATGTATTTCTAAGTACATATATTACAATGGAAAATGAGAAAATGCTCGTGAATAATGACACGACTTTAGCTTATTGTCTAGACATCTATGGATATAATATTATTTTCAATGAAAAAGGGAAAGCTGAAATATATAAAAGATGACTATAATGGCGGATGACATATCCGCCGGAACGGGAGTGAGAAAGTAAGATGGTAAAATGACAGATCGAGGGTGTTTTTAGTGACTAAAACTGTAGTGCGCTGTACTGGCGCACTGTTGTGCAGGCTATTGGCACTGTAGTGCGCTATATAGGCGCACTCGTGTTTTAAGCATTTTTGTGATATGGGAAATACTCTTTCTCATTAGTTATAATACACTTTATCACCAGTTGTAAGCATAACTGATAGCAATAGAAATCCCCTTTTTATCTCTCTCCCCCTTCGGGGGAGTCGGAGGGGTCTCATAGGTCGTTCGTTTGTGGCTCATTGGCCGGACCTTTGAGTACCATTGGCCGGGCCATTGAGTACCATTGGCCGGGCCATTGCCCCCCATTCGTTTTTTGATCAAAGATTAAATTGATATGATTTGGTTTAGCAAGAAAGTTTGAATGATCATTTCATCTCCACTAAAAATTGCGTATTAATCTCTTTATCAGATGTCTATCCAGAAATCATCTCCACTAAATCCCCACCTAACTCC
>OCTW011606974.1_pt1 | contig 12421 bp, 9 predicted proteins | sample 1539671 | NCBI WGS metagenome assembly OCTW01 (sample SAMN02144230, study PRJEB22623) | gut metagenome | biome: sheep rumen | host: Ovis aries | place: New Zealand | reverse complement strand
GCCACTGTATCAATCAGAGCCTTGGCTACTTCCGCGTCGTCGATAAAGTCTATCCAGCCGAAGCGGACCTGATTCTTGCCCCAGTTCTTGTTGGCTTTGGGGTTGACGATTCCGGCGATACGTCCGACGATCTTGCCGTCGGGTCCGTAGGCAAGCCAGTACTTCGCCTTACAAAACTCAAAAGCGGCATTTTTCTCAGGGGAAAGGGTGTCGAATTCGTCTGACTCGAGGGCCGGACAATAGTATGGATCTCCTTTATATAATTCGTTCTGCCAATGAATGAACTGCTTGAGTTGCTTCTTGGAAGCCACCTCAACGATGGTCGGTTTCATACACTAATTGTTTATAGTACGCCACAAATTTGGACAAAATTAGTAAATTTGACAAATGTTACGCGAAGAAACTGTATTCGGCCCCATCCATAGCCGCAGGCTCGGGAGCTCCCTGGGCATCAATCTCCTGCCCACCAAAGGCAAACTGTGTAATTTCGACTGCATCTACTGCGAATGCGGCTGGAACAAAGACGGTCGCGACGACAAAACCCTCCCGTCGGCCGCCAAGGTCCGCTCCGACCTCGAAGACAAGCTCACGCAACTTCTTCTCGACGGGACCCGCATCGACTCCATCACCTTCTCGGGCGACGGAGAGCCTACCCTCAACCCGGAGTTCCCGCGCATAATCGAGGACACCGTCCACCTTCGCGACGCTTTCTACCCCGGCGCAAAGGTCAGCGTGCTCTCCAACGCCACCCGCGTCCACATCCCGGCCGTTTTCGAGGCCCTTCGCAAGGTCGACAACCCCATCATGAAAATCGACGCCCCCACCAACGAACTCGCGGCGATGATCAACCGGCCCGCACCGGGCTACGACGTCGGCAAAGTGGTAGAGGCGCTCGCACGCTTCGAGGGTGACTTTGTCCTCCAAACGATGTTCCTCCGCTCGGAGAGCGGGTTCGATTCGGGCGCACCCGAAGTGCTCGGCCCGTGGATGGAGATAGTCCGCGCGCTGCGTCCGCGTGAGGTGATGGTCTACACGATCGACCGCCCTACCCCCGCGAGCGGGCTTACGGCCTTCAGCCAGAAGGAGTTGCAGGCTCTCGTACAGCCTCTTGTGGAGCAGGGCTTCAATCTTCAGGTCCGGGGGAAGTAATCCCCCCTAGCCGCCGAGGGTTTCAATCTCCAGGTCCGGGGGAAGTAGCCTTCCGCCGCACCCGCAGGGTCCCGCCCGCGCCCCCTTGGGATCACGTCCAAAAGTATGTGTTCCGCAGAAGCGCCACACATTCACACCGTTTAGAATATGCTGTGGCGCGTGTGAGCGTGTGGCGGCAGGCAAAATTGCCCTCTGCCACACATCAAGGTGCCGCAGAACATACCACAGGGCATACAGTTGTGTGGCAGATCCGCGAAAGTGTAGTTGATCTGCTAAAGTTAGGCTGACCCGCGAAAGTGTAACGTTCTGCGATAGTTTGGCAATCTACGAAAGTGTGCCTTTTACCACTTCGGCTGACCACCCCTTAAGAAGCGAAGCACCCAGGCGCAAAAATCATACTACTGAACGCGAGCCGTAATTTGCAACTAAATGATAATCAGTAAGTTCGTGAAATGATCACTCAAATTTCAGCTGATTATATCAGCATTATACTGTGATTCAGGTAGTTATAAATTACACCCTATGACGGTCTTTGTGCGCGGTTTCGGCCAGATACTCCTCGGCCGCAAGATAGAAAGCGAGATTGCGCTACAGCGCGATGAACGCGCGAGATTGCGCGGCAGGGCGATGAAGGCGCGAGGCTGCGCTACAGCGCGATGAACGCGCGGTCGCCGCGGCCGTCGACGCAGATCTGAAGGGGCTGCGGGAGACGGACATGGCGAAGGTAAGCCGTTTCATGTTCGGCAGGCAGCGCATCGAGCACGCCGAAATCCAGCAGGTCGGTCGAGGGCCGGCCGAAGGGGTCGACGTTGATGTAACCTACGTTGAACGACGTCAGATTCTGGAAGAAATGAGTGCCCTGGCTGGGATCGATGCGGAAATTCTCGAGACAACACTCCACCAGCACCCGAGCCTCGCAGATATCGCTCCACTTGACCGGCACGCCGAGCGTGGGGATGCTTGTCCCCCAGCGCCCGAAACCGATAAGGGCGTATCCCCTCTTCTGCTGCTGCAGAAGGGAATTAAGCTCGGTAATCTCAAGGGCCATCTCCCTGGTCTTCATAGTGTCGAAAGCATCGCGCTTCAGATAGACGACATCCTCAACACCGTCAATCCAGCCGGTACCGAGGGCGTTTGCCGAACGCAGCCAGGCGTGGGAATCGTCCACCTTGGTCCAGTCGACCTCGGCATACTGGCTGTCGGTGCTGATTGGCCTGATCTGCAGGACGTTGAACACAGCGGGCGAAACATCGAGATTGGCCGCGAACTCTATCTCCACGTCGCACTTCATCTCCTCGCGGGCGATGTCGAGCAGGCGGGTGACTATCTTCGCGAGCGGGAACATGCCGTACTTGAGCACGGCGGCGAAGGTGATGAACTTCGGCCCTTCGGGGAAGGTCGAATCGACGATGCGCTGGTTGTCGCGGTCCCATGTGGAGCCGACCTTCGCGAACGAGGGGAACTTAGGGCAATCGGCGAGCGGGATGCGCACGAGATTGACGGCGTCGTCGACCGAGGTCTTGAAACGGTCGGGCTGCAGGCTCAGGGCGAGCATCGACTTCTGGGTGTCGCTGACCGTGTTTTCGGGAGTAGATAACTGGAGGACCTTCTTGGGCTGGCGGGGCGAGAAGCGAAGCACCTGTTCGCCGTCGACTACCGCCTTTCCGAGTCCGTATGCTATCTTCACGATGCCGTCCTCGGACTTCTCACTGCCCACGGGGTAGAAATTGACCGAACGTGCCACCCCGGAGAGGGTCGGGAAATAGTACCCGCCCTGTTCGCTGCCGCAGATTTCCTGGATGACGATAGCCATCTTCTCTTCGGAAATCACATTGGCGGCGGCAGTGATATAGCGGCGCGAAGAAGCGAAATACACCGATGCGTAGACGCTCTTGATAGCCTTGGTCAGAAGGCGGAGCTGCTGGTCTTCGTTCTCGGTGTGAGGAATCATATAAGTCGAATACACTCCCGCAAACGGCTGATAGTAAGAATCTTCCAGCTTCGAAGACGAGCGGATGGCAAGGGGCTTCGAGCTGTTGTGGATGAAGATTTTGAGCGCATCGATAAGATCGTAGGGCAGGCGCGAAGCCACGAACTCCGAGAGTATCTCTTCATCGGAGAGGTCAGAGTTGATCACGTACTGCAAACCGTTGTCGATGATGAACTTCTCGAAATAGTCGGTCATGACCACGAGGGTCTTGGGCACGAGCATACGAACCCCTTCGAACTCGCCGTAGAGGTTGTATTTCTGGAGGATATGGTTGAGGAACGCCAGGCCGCGGGCCTTTCCGCCGAGCGACCCTTCGCCGAGGCTGGCGAACCAGATGGTGTCGTTGTAGGTCGAGGGATTGAACTTCGCCACCACGCCGAGGCCCTGGGCGATACGGTAGTCGTGAACCAGGCTTACTACCTTCGCGCGATTCTCTTCGATGCTCTCGAAATCCTCCACATTGAACCCGCGCACCACCTTTCCGATGGAGAAAAGTCCCCGGGCGAAGAGCCACTTGGAAAGGTAGTTGCTCGCCGAGAACACCTTGAAGTACTCGGCGGGGATGGTCCTCAACACCTCCTCGAACTCCTTGAGATCGTGGGCGCGGGCAATTTCCGAACCGTCGGCAGGGTTAATCACCACGAAATCGCCGAAGCCGAAATTGCGGCCGATATACTCCTCGAGTTCATAGGTAAGAGTTTTGGATGATTTTTTGAGGAAGCCCACGCCCAGCGATGCCGCGACCTCGCGGATGCTTTCCTGCGATGACTGCATCAGGAACGGCATCTTGGGGTTGTCGGAGCGGATGTGCCTGCAAAGGTCGACGCCGGCGTCGAGTTTCTCATTCTTCGAAATATCGCCCTTATGGAGCACGAACCCCACGTCGGAGATGACTCCGAGTATGTTGTGCTTGTATTTTCCGTAAAGGGCGATGGCATCGTCGTAGTTGGTGGCCATCAGGATCTTGGGACGCGCACGCTTGCGGGCCTTCTGCTGCTGCTCGTTGAGAGCATCGCGCACGGCAGAACTGTTCTGATGCAGAACAATATTATAGAGTGCCGGCAGATAGGTCGAATAGTAGCGCACCGAATCTTCGACCAGCAGGATAGCCTGAACCCCGCATCCGAGTATATCGTGATCGGCGTTCATCTCGTCCTCGAGAAGCTTGATGATGGCGATGATGAGGTCGGTGGAGTTGTTCCAGCAGAAGACGCGGTCGATATCGGAAGTGTCCGCCTCCGCAATCTTGCGGAATATCTCCTTGGCGTAGCCGCAAAGCAGCACGACCGGCATCCCGGGGCAGCAGGATTTCGCCTTGTGGGAGAAGGAGAACACGTCGAGTTCGCCGACATTGTACATGGTGAGCGCAAGGTCGAACTTCTCCCCCGCCTCGAGCAGCGCGAGAGCATCGAGCGTAGTCTCGACCCTGACGATCGCCGGAGGATTGCTCAAATTGAGCTCGAGGTAGTCCGCCGCGATGAGCGACTCGATGTGGCCGTCCTCCTCGAGGGAGTAGCTGTCGTAGTTGTTGCAGATAAGGAGGATCCTCCTGATCCTGCGCTTCATCAGTGTCGTGAAATCTTGCATACCGGACAAAAATACTGATTTTTGTGCTATCTTCGCAAACATTCTTTGTCAATGAGCAGGCCGTCCGCCCCGAGCTCCTTTCGCTTCGCTCATCCCACCCGACGCGCTTCGCGCTAGGGGTCCCCCCGCTATCGGCCGCGGGTGGCCGGAGTCGCTCGGGGCGGACGGCCTGCTCAACAAACAGTTTGATATGATAGACACCAAATATTTAGACTACTACGAGAAAACCCTCACGGGCGGACTGATAAAGGTCTGCCAGGGGGCGGGAGTGCTCAAAGGGAGCGAGTTGTTGGGCTCCGCCGACATCGATGCGAAGTGGGAGGAGTACATCAAACCCTATATCGAGGATGCGGTGGGCAATTTCAACCAATACCCCGAGGCTGCGCTCGGATTCGCCGCGTTCCTCGGGATGGCAGTAGCCCACAACTGGGACGTCGACTGGGCCGCCCACAAAGACGACCCGTATCAGAGTTACTACGGATCGCGCGGCTGGGACGACCTCGACGAGCATACCATGTGGGACCTCCTTCACCTAACTAAAGACTACGGAAAGCAGCTCAGCGACGCGCTCGACAGCTGCGCTCTCGCCACCCTCGGGCTCATACGCCACGAGCAGATCGAGGCCGAAACAGAGCTGGGATTCTATGTGCTAAGCAGGTCATACACAGTGATGTACAAGCTCGGCGCAGCACTGGAGCTCGAGCGCCTCGGCTACAAGAAAGTCCCTGTGGATAAAATTGTGTAAAAAATTCGCGCGGCGTATTTTTCTTTTCGAGGAATAGGGCTATCTTTGCATATACGGTTAGTGTCCTATGTCCTCATTTGCAGAAGATAGAATCCTATTCGAAGGCTTGACCTTCGATGACGTCCTTCTCGTACCGTCTTGGTCCGAAGTCGTCCCCGGCGGGGTCTCTCTCAAAGGACGGTTTTCAAGAAACATCCCCCTCGACATCCCCCTAGCGTCCGCCGCTATGGATACAGTCACAGAAGCGCCGATGGCCAAAGCTCTCGCAAGAGAAGGAGGCATCGGCGTTATTCATAAAAATATGTCTGCAAAAGCGCAGGCGGAGCAGGTGGCCGAGGTCAAGGCCGAGGGCCTGAGGGTCGCGGCCGGCGTGGGGATCACGTCCGACGCGCCCGAAAGGGTCGGCCTGCTCACGGACGCCGGCGTCGACGCCATCGTCCTCGACTCGGCCCATGGCCACTCGCAGAACGTAGTGAACCTGCTGCGCTCGCTCAAGAAGACTTTCCATACTATAGATATAGTAGTAGGCAACATCGCCACCTTCGAAGGCGCCAAGTGCCTGATCGAAGCGGGCGCCGACGCCGTCAAGGTCGGCATCGGCCCGGGCTCGATCTGCACCACGCGCATCGTCGCGGGCGTAGGCGTGCCTCAGCTTTCCGCCATCTACGCTGCGGCGCAGGCCGCGAAGGACTCAGGCGCCGCGATTATCGGCGACGGAGGGCTCCGCTACTCCGGCGACATAGTCAAGGCGCTCGCTGCGGGCGCGGACTGCGTGATGTGCGGATCCATGTTCGCCGGCACAGCAGAGGCTCCAGGTGAGACAATAGAAATCGACGGCAAACTCTACAAGACCTACCGCGGCATGGGCTCGATCGACGCCATGAACGCAGGGTCCTCGGACCGCTACTTCCAGCAGGGAGCCAAAAAGCTCGTTCCCGAAGGCGTTGTCGGGCGCGTTCCCTTCAAGGGCAGCGTCTCCGACATCATCTTCCAGATCCAGGGCGGCATCCGCGCCGGCATGGGCTACTGCGGCGCGCCCGACCTCGAAACCCTCAAAAAGGCCAGGTTCGTCCGCGTAACCGCAAGCGGGATGACTGAGAGCCATCCCCACGACATCACCATAGCAAAAGAATCCCCTAATTATAAGTAGTGTATGAATCAGTCCGACGTACGCCCCGAGTCGATGGAGCGAATCACAAGTGAAGCGCTCGCACTTCAGTTTATCGACGAGCAGATCAAGGCTCTCAAAGAGCAGATCGGCAGCAACAAGGTCCTTCTGGCCCTCTCCGGAGGAGTCGATTCGTCCGTCACCGCAGCCCTTCTGATCAAGGCGATAGGCAAAAACCTCGTGTGCGTCCACGTCAACCACGGCCTTCTGCGCAAGGGTGAACCCGAGCAGGTCATCAGGGTCTTCCGCGACCAGCTCGGCGCCGAACTCATCTACGTCGACGCCGTCGACCGTTTCCTCGACAAACTCGCCGGGGTGACCGATCCCGAGCAGAAACGCCACATCATCGGCAAGGAATTCATCGACGTGTTCGCCGAAGAAGCTGCCAAACTCGACGGAATCAAATTCCTCGCCCAGGGTACCATCTACCCCGACATACTCGAAAGCAAAGACGGCATCAAGGCCCACCACAACGTAGGCGGCCTTCCCAAAGAGCTCGACTTCGAACTCGTCGAGCCCGTCAAACTCCTCTACAAAGATGAAGTCAGAGTCGTGGGCAAGGCCCTCGGCCTTCCCGACTCGATGGTCTTCCGCCAGCCCTTCCCCGGCCCCGGCCTGGGTGTAAGGTGTACCGGAGCCATCACCCGCGACCGCCTCGAAGCCGTACGTGAGTCCGACGCCATCCTGCGCGAAGAATTCGCCGCCAACGGCCTTGCAGGCAAGGTCTGGCAGTACTTCACGATAGTTCCCGACTACAAGTCGACCGGCATCCGTGAAGGCAAACGCACCTACGAGTGGCCGGTAGTCGTCCGCGCCGTCAACACGCGCGACGCCGTCACCGCCACCGTTCCCGAAATCCCTTTTGCCCTGCTTCAGCGCATCGCCCAAAGGATTACCGCTGAGGTAAAGGGAGTCAACCGTGTACTTTTCGACCTCACCACCAAACCTACCGCAACAATCGAATGGGAGTAACAGCGCAACAGTTTGAGCAGATGAAGGCCGACTTCCGCGCCAGCTTCGGCACGGAGTTCGACTTCCTTCGCGACAAAGGCATCTACGACACCCCCCTCTACAAATTCCTTGAGCGCATGCCCAAGGGCTCCGACCTCCACGCCCACGCCGACGCCATCCTTCCGATCGAGCTCCAGGTCGAGTTCCTTCTCGACCATCCCGAGCTTCTGATCACCCCGGAGTGGCAAATCCGCTACATCGGTCCGGGCGCGCCTTACGGAAGCCGCACTATGAAGGAGTGCCTGGGCGAAGGGCTCACTGTCGAAGACTTCCGCCGCCACTGGACGGTGGCCGGCGCCCCTGAAGGAGGCTACCTATGGGACTGGTTTGAGGGCATCTTCACAAAGTGCGGCGCAATCTGCACCACCCCCGCCCTGGTCCAGGACTATTACACCCGGGTAATGCTCTACTACCATAGCATCGGAGTGGAGCATCTCGAGCTGCGAAGCCCGTTCTTCGGTTCGCGCGAAGATGCCATAGCCCGCGCCGAAGCCTACGTACGCGCCCTCAAGGCGGTACGCGAGACGGATCCGGCATTCACGCTGACCGTGGTCGCATGCGGCGGCAAGAACGACGTCTGGGACCCGCTCTTCGATCAGCTGATGGACAACGCAGTGTGGGTCGCCTCGCACGTGCACGACGGCCGTTCAGAGCTCGTCCGTGCGATCGACATCGTCAACGACGAAGACCGTTCGTACTCTCTCGCACGCTACGAAGAGAGGGTACGCCGCATCATCGCCGAGAATCCCCCGCTGCGGCTGACTCTTCACGCCGGGGAGAGCCTGCGCGGTGAGAACGAAGAGATCGCGATCGCCCTGCGCTGCGACATCGACCGTCTGGGGCACGGCTTCAACCTCTACCGCTATCCCGCCTTGGAGCAGGAAGTGCTCGAGCGCGGAATCTGCATGGAGATCTGCCCTGTCTCGAACGCCGCCCTTGGCTACTGCAGGGACTTTTCGAAGCACCCTGCAGCGGAGTACATGAAGCGCGGGATACCAATCGTCATCTGCTCCGACGACGCGGCCTACCAGGCCTACTCGGTGCTCACCGGCGACTACCTCGCCGTCACGGTAGGCTGGGACCTCACCCTCGAACAGGTCCGCGGCCTCTGCCGCAACTCCATCGAATACGCTTTCCTGGGACCCGCCCGCAAGAAAGCACTGATGAATTGGTGGGAAAACGCTTGGGAACAAACTTTAAACAAATAACCTATGTCAAACAACGAAGCAATCTATGACGCCCGTGCCTTGGGCAAAGGCAGGATGGCGGTTCTCGGACTCCAGCACCTCTTCGCAATGTTCGGAGCCACCGTCCTCGTACCGGTCATCACCGGCCTCTCCATCTCAGCGACCCTGCTCTTTGCAGGTGTCGGCACCCTGCTCTTCCACGCCCTGACCAAGTTCAAGGTCCCGGCATTCCTCGGATCTTCGTTTGCCTTCCTCGGCGGCTACGCGGCCGTCACCCAGATGGGCGCCGAACAGGGTCTTTCGCTGGCGGAGTCTCTCCCCTACGCCTGCATCGGAGTGGTCTCTGCGGGTCTCATGTACTTCGTTCTCGCCGGGCTTATCAAGATCTTCGGCACCAAGAGGGTGATGAAGTTCTTCCCTCCGATCGTGACGGGCCCGATCATCATCGCAATCGGCCTCATCCTCTCCGGCTCGGCCATCAACAACTGCAACCAGAACTGGTGGATCGCCATACTCGCAATCGCCATCATCATAGTCTGCAACATCTGGGGCAAGCGCATGATCAAGATCGTCCCGATCCTGATGGGCGTTCTCGGCTCATACCTGGTCGCCGCCTGCTTCGGGCTCGTCGACTGGAGCGCCGTGCGTGAGGCTGCATGGATCGGTCTTCCTTTCAAGATGCAGGACACCGCGTTCGCAGTGTTCGCCAACCCCAACTGGGGCCTCGTGGTGACTGCGATTATCGCCATCCTGCCCATCTCGCTTGCGACCATGGTCGAGCACATCGGTGACATGTGCGCGATCTCTTCGACCACCGGCATCAACTACCTCGAGGATCCGGGCCTGCACCGCACACTCATCGGCGACGGTCTTGCCACCATCCTCGCTTCGCTCTTCGGCGCTCCCGCCAACACCACCTACGGTGAGAACACGGGCGTGCTCAACATCACCAAGGTCTTCGACCCGCGCGTAATCCGCATCGCAGCCATCTTCGCCATCATACTGTCGTTCTGCCCGAAGTTCGCCGCAATCATCGCTGCAATGCCTGCAGCCACTATCGGCGGCGTCTCGCTGGTGCTCTACGGTATGATCTCCGCAGTTGGTGTGCGCAATGTCGTTGAGAACAACGTCGACTTCAAGAAGAGCCGCAACGTGATTGTAATGGCCCTGATCCTCGTGCTCTCGATCGGCATCTCCTACAGCCAGGCCGGATGCATCGACCTCGGATTCACCAAGCTCTCCGGCCTTGCGGTCGGCGCCCTGGTGGGTATCATCCTCAACGCCATCCTCCCCGGAAAGGACTACGAGTTCGGTTCCAACCCCGAAGGCGACAAGGCAGTCAACTTCGAGATCAACCCCTCGCTCCGCAAGTAACGTTAACCTTTTTTCCATAACCCGTCCTCCGGCTACGCCCGGGGGACACAAAACTATTTTTATTTTATGAAAAAGTTTCTCTTTTTCGCAGCTGCATCAGCAGCACTCGCAGTAAGTTTCAATGCTTCTGCACAGACTAACCTCCAAACCTTCTGGGACTTCGGCCGCGGCTACGCTACCACCACGCTCGAAGGATTCTACGGTGACGACTGGGGAGACACGTTCTTCTTCATCGATCACTACTACGCCACGGCTGAAGACCGTTCGGACTCTCATCCTATTCATCCGGGCGCAGGCTCCGCAATCAATGGCAGCTACTTCGAGATTGAACGCAACCTCAACTTCTGGAAAAACTCTTCGCTCGCAGACCTCAGCCTCCATGTAGAGTACGACGGAGCCACCTGGGGTGCAGGTGTCGCCTGCGTGGGTGTGAACTACTTCATGCATTCCGACGACTTCAAGAACATCTACAATGTCGCCCTCATGTATGACCACCACATCGGCTACGGCAGCGCTTCCGTTCCCGTCAAGCTCACCGGAGTTTGGGGCATGCAGGACATCTTCGGTGTCGAAGGACTCCGCTTCAGCGGCTTCATCGACATCTGGGGACTCGACAGCGAGTTCGATACCGACGGCAACATCCTGAACGGCACTGAGGAGAAGACCAAGTTCTCCATCCTCTCTGAGCCTCAGATTTGGTACAACGTAGGCAACCTCATCGGCGTTCCCAACCTCAACGTCGGCGGCGAGGTCGAGCTTTCGTTCAATTTCGCAGGCCACCACGGATTCATGTGCAATCCCTGCCTCGGCTGCAAGTGGATCTTCTAAACTTCGCTGAACTATGAAACCTTTCTTCGAGAAACTCTTCGGCTTCAACAGCGCCGAGCACAACGTACGTACTGAGATCCTCGCAGGTCTCACTACCTTCCTCACGATGGCGTACATCCTCGCCGTCAACCCCGGTATCTTCAGCGCCCTCCCGGGCATGCCCGGCGGCTCAGTCTTTACCGCTACCGCTCTCGCAGCCATCGTCGGTACCCTCGTGATGGCTCTCTACGCCAAGAAGCCTTTCGCCCTCGCCCCCGGTATGGGCCTCAACGCCTTCTTCGTGTTCACCGTCTGCCTCGGAATGGGGCACACCTGGCAGTTCGCCATCACGGCCGTCCTGCTCGAAGGTATCCTCTTCCTCATCTTCACGGTGACGAAGGTCCGTACATGGCTGATCAACGCCATCCCCGGTACGCTTAAGAAGGCCATCGGCGCAGGTATCGGCCTGTTCATCGCCTTCATCGGCATGCAGAACGCCGGCATCATTGTCGACAACGGCGCCACCCTCGTCTCCCTTGGCGACATCACCCACGGCAAGGCCCTTCTCGGCCTGATCGGTCTGTTCATCACCGCCGGTCTCGTCATGGCAAAGGTCCGCGGAGGTATCCTCTGGGGTATCCTCGCTACCGCAGCCCTCGGCCTCCTCATCAAGGATCCCGCCACCGGCGCCGCCATCACCACCCTCCCTTCGAAGGTAGTCTCGATGCCCGACAGCCTCTCCCCTATCTTCTGCAAGTTCGAGTGGAGTCAGGTCCTGAGCTGGGACATGCTCGCAGTCGTGTTCACCTTCCTCTTCATAGATATGTTCGACACCATGGGCACCATCATCGGCGTCCATCAGGGTGCAGGCCTTATCAAGAAGGGCAATGAGGAGATCGAAGGTGTCGAGAAGATGTTCCTTGCCGACTCCATCGCTACCATCTGCGGTGCTTGCTTCGGTACCTCCACCACCACGACCTATGTCGAGAGCGCATCCGGCGTAGGCGAAGGCGGCCGCACCGGCCTCACAGCCTTCTCCACAGCCATCTTCTTCGCCCTCGCTCTCTTCCTCAGCCCTATCTTCCTGGCAATCCCGGGCGCAGCTACCGCTCCCGCCCTCATCGTTGTCGGTGTGATGATGATGCCTTCCGTCAAGACCATCCACTGGGAGGACTACTGCAAGGCTATCCCTGCATTCATCACCATCATCATGATGCCTCTTGCTTACTCGATCTCCGACGGTATCCTCCTCGGTGTCATCTCCTACGTCCTCTGCCACGCTGTCGCCGGCAAGTTCAAGGAGATCTCCATCACCATGTGGGTCCTCGCCGCCCTGTTTATCTGCAAGTACATCTTTATCTGATAGGGATTCAGGTTTGTTATTAATGGCGGCCCCGACGTTG
>OCTW011515145.1_pt1 | contig 12424 bp, 14 predicted proteins | sample 1539671 | NCBI WGS metagenome assembly OCTW01 (sample SAMN02144230, study PRJEB22623) | gut metagenome | biome: sheep rumen | host: Ovis aries | place: New Zealand | reverse complement strand
ATCGAGCACGACATGCAGCTGGTCATGGGCATCTGCGAGCGCATCTACGTGCTCAACTACGGCATGCTGCTGGCCCAGGGCCTGCCCGCCGAGATCCAGGCCAACCCCGAGGTCATCAAGGCCTATCTGGGCGACTGATCGAACCGGCGGATACGGCCGGCGGACCCTCTGTGCCGGTTCCGTAGTCATCAGGGCCTGTATGGCCTGAGCAAAATACAGGGCCGGCGGACAGTTTGTCCGGCCAAGTGTTGATAACATCATCAAACAGGCAGCGTTTTTTCCTGCCTGAAGAGGATACATACATATGCTGAAAGTAGAGAATTTGAAAGTCAGATACGGCATGATCGAGGCGATCAAAGGGATCTCCTTTGAGGTGCGCGACGGCGAGATCGTGACCCTGATCGGCGCCAACGGCGCCGGCAAGACCACGACCATGCACGCCATCTCCGGCCTGATTAAGGCGGCCGAGGGCAGCATCAGCCTGGACGGCCAGGAGCTCACGAAGGTCCCGGCCCACAAGATCGTCAGCCTGGGGCTGGCACAAGTCCCGGAGGGACGCCGCGTCTTCGCCCAGCAGACCGTCGAGGAGAACCTGATCCTGGGCGCCTACCTGCGCAGGGACCAGGGCGAGATCGCCAAGGACATCCAGGACGTCTACCAGACCTTCCCCCGCCTGGGCGAGCGCCGCACACAGGCCGCCGGCACACTCTCGGGCGGCGAACAGCAGATGCTGGCCATGGGCAGGGCCCTGATGGCCAAGCCCTCGATCCTGCTTCTCGACGAGCCCTCCATGGGCCTGTCCCCCCTCCTTGTCTCGGAAATCTTCCAGATCATCGAGGAGATCAACAAAAAAGGAACCACCATTCTGCTGGTCGAGCAGAATGCAAAGCGCGCCCTCGCGATCGCCGACCGCGCCTATGTCCTGGAGACCGGCCGCATCACCCTGGACGGCACCGGAGAAGGCCTGGCCAAAGACGAGCGCGTGCGCAAGGCCTATCTGGGCGGCTGATAAATAAGGAGGTATTTATGTACGTAAAAGATCATATGACCAAGGAGCCGATCACCATCACCAAAGACGTCAAGATTTCCAAAGCAGTTGATATCATGTCCAAAGGCCACTTCCACCGCCTTCCCATCGTCGACGAAGCCGGAAAGCTGATCGGTCTCGTCACAGGGGGCCTGGTGACAGAGAAGAGCGGCGCCAACGCGACCTCCCTGTCCATCTACGAGCTCAACTACCTGCTGAGCAAGACCAAGGTCGAGGACATCATGCTGACCGACGTCAAGACCATCCACCAGGACGCCTTTATCGAGGAGGCCGCCCAGAAGATGCTGGACGAGGGCATCTCCGTCCTCCCGGTCCTGGATGACGACGAACACGTCATCGGCATCATCACCGAGAAGGATATCTTCCAGGCCTTCACCGACCTGCTCGGCTACAAGCACCAGGGCACCCGCTTTGTCTTCCAGTGCGACGACCGCCCCGGCTTCTTTGCGGGCATCGCCCAGCTCCTGGCCGACAACGAGGCCAACATGGAGGCCCTCGCCGTCTACCACACCAAGGGCCGCGGCACCGAATGCGTCGTCAAGGCGACCGGCGAGATCTCCGTCGAAAAGATGGTGCAGATCCTGGTCGACGCGGGCTACAAACTCAACAACGTCACCCAGACCACCAAGTTCGGCACGACGAAGAATTTCGAGGTCTGATCCGGCAATGTTTTAAAACCCGGCAGAGCCTGAGATCCGGCAGTGTTTGAGCCAGATCCGAAGCAGGTCCGAAACGAACCACGCATGGTCGGCTCCGTTTCTGATGTGACGTATCTTTTATGAAATAACAAAAAAGAAATAACAAAAAAATGAAGGAGACAGCGGGGCATTCCCTGTCTCCTTCTTTGTTTCTGTATATGGAGTAGACGGACATTTCCTTCCGTTTTACGCTTCTTTTTTCATCCTGCTGCATTCGTTTTGAAGTGCTATGATGACAAACTCATTCAATGATACTTTTCTTCTCCTGGCATAGTAGGCCGCAGCCCTGTGCAGCAGCGGAGGAATTCTCACATTGAACCGCCCCCGGTATTCCTTATCCGGCTCTTTTCCGAATTCCTTGCACATCTGCAGGTAGTTGTCCACAGACTGGTGGAACATGGCTTCCAGTTCATCAACGGAGGTCCCGTGAAATCCAAGTGTATCATTCAAACCGAAAACTTCGCCGACAAACATCTTGTCTTCATCTGAATATTTAATATCTGCATGGTAGCCCTTGTACTCCATCATGGTTTTAATCTCCCTTGTATTCTCCGATTTCCGTCACGAACCGTCTGATCATTTTAACCTGATAAGGATACAGTTCATTCTCCGGATGCGGTTCATCAAACGCAATGATCCTTCCAGTTTCTACATGATAGAAACGAATCCCCGATCCTCTTCCTCCCTGCCCTTTGATGCATCCACATTGAGAGAGAAGTGCTTCCAGGTCATGTTTTGTAAAGTTGCGCGGCAGCTTTTTTTGAAACAGTTTCCGCAAAAGTTTTTTCTTCGAAGGCATTATTCATCCAGTTCCCGAATGTGCGAAATCCTGAGTTTTTCACCTGAAAAATAATAGTATAGTCATAAATGTCTATAAGCGATACGTCCATACATAGCGACGATGGTGGTACTATTGCTTAGTACCACCATCCCTATTATATATCTCTCTGAATGGTCTCGTCAAGCGCTCTCTGAGCGCTTATTCAGGTCTTATTCATCCGCCCCGCTGTCTTCAGTGCCTGTGCCGCCTGTAGTATCCGAATTTTCGGTCGTATCGGCATGATCCGTACTGTCAGTCTTGTTCCCCGGTTTGCCGGAAGGCTTCCCGGATGGTTTCGCCGGGGGAGTCTTCCCATCCGTGGTCTGGCCGCCGGGGCCTCCGGCTCCGGATCCTCCGTCAGGCTTTGCGGGCGGGGTCGAACCGTCAGGCGCCTGGCCGCCGGGGCCTCCCGCGCCGGGCGCACCGCCATTCGCGCCGCTGCCGTCAGGGGCATTTCCATCAGGAGCAGCTCCGTCAGGGGCACCGCCGTTTCCGGAGCTGCTGGAAACGGTAAACTGGATGGCCTCACCGGTCGAGGCTGTGCCTTCCTCGTAGGTCTCATCGCCCACATGCAGGGTATAGCCGTTCAGGTCGATGGCGTCGGCGCCACAGGTCAGGCTGGTGATATAGGAGTCTCCGGTCAGGACCCATTTGGAACCGTCCTCGATCTCCACGTAGACGCTGCCCGCCGCGCCGTCGCTGTTGATGGCACCGGTGAAGGTGGAATTCTCCGTCAGGTAGAGGTTCAGCTCGGAGACCTCGTCGACGACCATATCGCCGTTGATCTCCTGGTCCGCCGCTGTCAGGCTGATGTGTCCGCCGTTCGAGCCCTCACTGCCCCAGCCGGCCGCCTCCGCGCGCAGGAAGATCCCGTCCGCGTCATTGTTGACAATCTCCGCATTCCGGAGGTCGATCGTGGTCGACGTATTGTTGACAAAGAAGATGTCGCCGTTCTGGTCGGTCAGGCTGCCTCCGTTCATGGTGAAGGAGGAGGTGCCTTCCGCCGCGTCGCCGGACATGGACTGGTAAATCATGACTGCCTGATAATAGTCGGACTTGTCACTGTTCTTGGTATTGTTGTCCGCCGTCAGGTCCACGTTGTTGAGGGTCACGGAGTTTTTGCCCTCCACGACGACGCCCTGGGAGGCGGTGGATTCCATCTGCGCGTTATTGACCGTGATGTCGGCCGTGGAATAGATGACCGGAGACCCCGTTCCGGAGGTTGTATAGGTTCCGCCTGTGACGGTGACCGTACCGCCGCCGCGGTCGGACCGGATCGCCGCCGAGGAGTTACCGCTGGTCTCAATGGTCAGATTCTCTGCATTCATCGTCCCCCCGCCGGTCGTCATCAGGCCGCCGGAACAGTTGCCGCTTGTGGAGATATAGGAATCCGAGATATTGACCGTTGTGCCCTCTCCGTAGCTGAAGACGCCGTTGGCGTGTGTTCCGTTGGTCTCAATGACCATGTCCGTCAGATTCAATGTCCCGCCGTTGGTCGCGAAGATCGCCGCGTTGTCCCCGTAGAAATCCGCCTCGTCGCCGGAATCGGAGTCGCCGGTCTTGGTCACGGCCGTATTGGCATAGGACAGCTCCTCCCCGTCCGCCGTGATGGCGTGGGCGCCGTTCTCCGCATTTTCGATCGTCTCGCTGACCGTGATGGAATCCTTCGCAGGGCCGGGCGTCACCTCTGCGCCTGCCGCGGCTCCATCCACAGCTTCCGTATTGTCTGCTGCTGTCCCGGCTGCCGCGCTGCCGTCTGTCGCGCCTGCAGCAGCTGCACTTGCGCCGCCGGTGCTGTCAGTGGCACTCTCATCCTGCCCATCCGTCTCTGCTCCTGATTCCGCCTCGTCTGTGTCCGATCCGTACGCGTCGGATGCAGCTGTCGTATTTTCTGCTGTACTGCTGACTGCGGCGCCGCCTGCTCCATTGGTACCGGAGGACGCGCCCGTTGAAGCCTGGCTGCAGGCCGTCGTGGCCGCCAGCATTGCCGCCAGCGTCATGCCTGTGATCACGATCCTGTATTTTTTCTTCAGTTCTGCTGCCTTCATATTTCTGTCCTTTCGTTTGATGTATTGCCTAAGATGTTATTCCTTGATGCCTGGGAAACCAGAAGGAATTTGGCGGCTCCGGATCTTCCGGTCACCCCCCTTGTCCATGATCCTGTTTCCTCCGGTAATTCATTATTTCCTGTCGATGAAGCCATATTAACAGTCCAAGCTTAAGCGAAGCTTAGGAAGAAAATTTTTTCAAATTTTTTTCTGCGCGCTGACATAGTACAAAGGCATGCACGTCAGATCACTATGTAACTATATCCAGAGATGACAGGAAACAGCTGGCGACTGTCGTATTGTGTGCTGTTGAACAGGATGGCCAGAAAATGTCCATACTTCAGTCCATTGACAAGGTTGTAGGGGAGTACCGCGCTTTCATTTTAGAAGAGAGCAACCGAATTCATTTACCGCATACGCTCCCTGTCGAAATCATTCCGCAAATAAAAGAATAAGGAAAAACGATGAGAATTCTAGTGATGCTGAATCCAACTAATAAAAGAGGTACGAAGACCGCCTATACTGCTTTCCGAAAATTCCTGGCTTCCGACGGATACGTCCTCTGGGGTCCGGAGATTTATATGCGGGTCGTTACGAACAGAAAAAGCGCAGATACACATATTCGCAGGCTGCAGGCTACTCATCCGGATACGGGGATGATCAGAGTACTGCGCCTTACCGAAAAGCAGTTTTCATCCATGTTGAGCCTGACTGAAACCATCGATTTCCAGGAAGAAATAGTTGGTGCAAAGGAGATTGTTCCGGTATAATATTGAAAAAGGGATTATACAAAACATTTGAAAATAATATCAAAAAAATTGTGCAGTACAAGATATTGTTTATAAATATAATCTAAGAACTATATGTTGGTCTTTTACAAGGGGCGGAAAATGGAGTAGGATAAAACCACATTTTTTAAAGGAGTTTTTTTATGGAAAGAAGAAATTGTTGTCTTTGGACAAGAGCACTTGCCTTGCTCTGTGTGATGGCAATGATCCTGCCGCTGCTCTTTACGACAGACGCGCATGCCGCGACAAAACTCCCCGGAGGCAATTCCGGGAAGATCACGGTCATCGACTATGGCAATGCCGGAATGAATGCCGACGCTGTCCTGGTCGAATCGAACGGGAAGTATATCCTCATGGATACCGGGTATACAGACAACAAGAACAATCTCAGAAGCTCCAGTGTGATCAAAACACTCAAATCCATGGGGGTGCGGAAGCTGGACTTGTACTTGTCCCACTGGCACAATGACCACTATTACCTGATGACGACGATCATGAACGATCCTTTCTTTACAGTCGGGACTGTTTACCTGCCGTACTCGCAGAGGCTCCTTGACCTCTCCGCTTCCAAATATAAGAAGTATAAGTGGTACAAGGACCTTACGAAAAACATCAAGAGGAGCGGGAAAAGCTGGGAGCCGAATTCATACACGGCAGTCATGGATACACTGAAAAAGAAAAGGGGGATCAAGGTAGTTACCCTCCGGCAGGGAAGTTCATTCTCTGTAGGAGATGCCAAATTCAAGGTCATCTGGCAGAGGTCTTCGTTTTCAACTCCCGGCAGAAGGACCCGTCACTTGAACCAGGTGATCAATAACACCTCCCTTGTAACAAAAGTTACTATCGGGGGCATTCGTTACCTGACAGCTGGCGATATCCACAAAAGCGTGGAGCGTGACATGATGCGGTCAGGCATCGACCTGAAGGCCGATATCTTCAAGACCAGCCATCACAGCAACAAGGACACCAGCAACTGCCCTGAGATGTTTAAAGCTGTCGATGCGGCCTGGGCCTTCGGCACGGGAAGTGCCTCGCATACAAGCAAAAATGGTGCGGAGAAGGCACGCACAAACTATATCAACCTGAAGGACAACGGACAGATCACATTCGACATCAAGAATGGAGAGATCTCAGTATCTGCCAGGAAAAAGCTGCAGACCGTCCACAAGTCATATAAACTGAACGGAAAGAAGTATTATAAGGATTTTTCTTTTGACAATTCGAATAAATACTTCTTCAAAAAGAGCATGTTCCCCAGGGGGAGCTATGGTTACTGAATGAAAGCAGAGACCAGGTCCAACTGTTTTTCTTTTACAAGGGGCGGAAAATGGAGTAGGATAAAACCGAACGGGAGGAAGGGAAAAAAAAGATGAAGAGATCCAGATCTGTGCCGCTCCTGCTGCCTGTGCTTTTCATGGCGGCCGCCATGTCCCTTGCCGCAGGCGGATGCGGGCATCCGGACGCCGGCCTGAAGGAAGAGCCTGTCATGCCCGGATGGAACGAGACAGCAGCAGGCACTGTATATATGTATGAAGACGGGAAGCCTGCCAGAGGCCTGGTCAAGATCAGGGACAGGTATTACCTGTTCAATGAAGACGGTGTCCTTTGCAGGGGAGGATGGAACGTGTACAGGGAAAAGAGGTACTATATCACTGCAGACGGCAGCTGTGCCGAAGGCCTGCTCGATATAGACGGGGACTTCTATTACTTCTATCCGGAAGATTATCCTGTCAGCAGGGACAGCGTATGCAGCGCTGCGGACGGCTGGGTCTACAGCGGCGGAAAGAGCCATTACTTTGAGGACTGCCGCCTGACGAACAAGGCCCCCTCCATGGACCTGTATGTATATGACTACGGGAATGACGACGGCGCTTACGGCGATGCGGTGCTCCTGTGTTCCGAAGGGCATTTCCTGCTCATGGACACCTGCTCCGAGGATGACGGCATCATCAGCTGGCTGGAAGAAAAACTGGACGGGAAGCCCTGCTCCATTTATGTCTCGCATTACCACGACGATCATATGGGGAACGTATCCGGCATCCTGAAGAGCGGGATCGATGTCGAAACGCTCTATATGCCGGATACTGGATATATGGACACAGACAGCGAACTGTTCAGCAAAGAAAAGGAAATGCTCGGGCAGATCATAGAAGACGCAGGCAGGGAAGGCGTCAGGATCCAGTACCTGGATACAGGCACGGAATTTACCGCCGGGTCATGCGGCTTCGAAGTCCTCCTACTGAACAGGGATGCGGAGCATCAGGACCTTGCAGACCGTGACGCAGTCAACAGGTACATCAACAACTGCTCCCTTGTAACGAAGGTGACCTGCGGGGACATATCCTTCCTTACAGCAGGGGACATCGAAAAAGAGACTGAAGAAGAACTGATAGAAAAGAATGCGGATATAAATGCGCAGATCTTCAAGATGGACCATCACGGCGGCAATACGTCGAACATTCCCGCCTTCATAAAGCGGGTCTCCCCCTGCATAGCTTTTTCGACGTTCCCTGGCAGCAGGGACCGGTTGCTCTGCTCCGGATGGGTCAACGGACCGGCAGAGACGGTGCAGGAATATGCGTCCCTCTTCAACACCAGATACAACGGGGACATCCACATAAGCGTACAGAACGGGCGCATCAGCGTCGACGGAGAGAGCCATATGAGGACCGGAAAGGTGGAGGCATATAATGCGGACACCGGAAAGATCGAAGATGCCGGGATAAGGCTCTGTGATACCGGAACAGTTCCGGACAGCGTATACCTGCTGCCGGAGGGATATTTCCCGGCAGACATGTGTCCGGGGCAGGACGCGGATCCTGCCCCGGAGCCTTCCTGTGCAGGCGGCCGGTCCTGCGCTTTTACAAGGGGCGGAAAATGGAGTAGGATAAAACCTGATCTGAGACATGGTCTGCCAAATATGAAAGACGGTTCCAGCCGGTTCAAAAATTATTTGAACCGGCGAGAACCGTCTCTTATGTTTTTTTATTGTGGTTTTCTTTTGCGGTTTTTCATTTAACCTCGTGTTATAGTGTCATAGCCTCTCTTTTACAAGAGGCCGAAAACGGAGTAGGAAAAAAAACCAGGTAAATTTCATAACTGTTTCCTTCAGTCAATGACACGGACAGTCTCCATCACCGGCTGGGCCTCCGGCGGAATCGTTCCGTTGTTGTCGATCGGAACCGCATCTTTTGCAATCTTTTCAGCGACCTCCATTCCCTCTGTCACATAGCCGAAGGCGGCATAGTCCCCGTCCAGGAAGGCGGCATCCGCCACGGTGATGAAAAACTGGGAGCTGGCGGAATCCGGATCCTGGGCTCTCGCCATGGAAATGACGCCCTTTCCATGGCTGATCGGGTTGTCAAAGCCGTTGGAGGCGAATTCTCCCTCGATTGTCGCATCAGAGCCGCCGGTTCCGTTTCCGAGGGGATCTCCTCCCTGGATCATAAAGCCGTCCATGATCCTGTGGAAGGTGAGCCCGTCATAAAAGCCCTCCTCTGCCAGCTTCATGAAATTCTCTACTGTCTTGGGCGCGGCGCCGGCATCCAGGGCCAGGGTGATCGTCCCGTAGTCCTTGACCTTGATCTCGACATGATGGAGGTCGGCCGGGGCGATCGAGGCCTCCCTTCCGGCGGAAGCTGCTGCATCCGCCTGTGGATTATTTTTCTCATCTGATACCTGCCCTGTCCCGGACCCGCCCGCGGCAGACCCGCATCCGGCCGCCAGCAGCGCACAGCAGACCAGGGCCATGATCACTGCAGTCATCATCTTTTTCTTCATATGAAACCTCTCTTTCTAATTTTCCATGTATAACAGGAATTCGTTTCCCATCCCGCTAAGTCCGGATTTGCGCGTCAGCAATGAGCCATACACCAGGAGTGTTGGTTTCCTCAGCCCTGCAGCCCCGGATTTTCTGAATCGAGGTGCCTTCCCTGTTGCACCCTGCTTAGTATAGCACGAAAAATGTTCCTTCCTCACAAAAGGGGCAGCCTCTTTTACAAAGGGCAGAAAATAGAGTAGGATAAAACAAAAGGGCATGTGAGGAGTATAACAGTACTTGACAGCGAAACAGATTTGTCCTCGAGATATATACAGAGGTTTTCTGAAAGAAAGAGGAGGCTGGGAACTCATGATGGCAGGAACAGTACCGGTTTTATCGATCCTTTTTATGGGCCTTGCCCTGGTGATCTCCGCAGCGCTGCCGGTCGGACTTTGTATATATTTCCACAGAGCAAAAAAGGCCGCTCTCTTTCCCTTCTTCATCGGATGTGCAGCCATGATCCTGTCTGCCTTTGTGCTGGAGTCGCTCGCGCACAGATGCATTCTGAGTACAAACGCGGGCGCGGTCATATTGGAAAATATCTGGCTGTACGGCCTGTATGGCGGTGCTATGGCAGGCCTGTTTGAGGAGACCGGAAGGTTCATCGCCTTTAAAACGATCCTGCGAAATCATCGGGATAATGATGCGAATGCCCTGATGTACGGTGCCGGCCACGGGGGAATCGAGGCCTTTGTCATCCTGGGGATCACCTCCATCAACAACATCATTTATTCTGTTTTGATCAATACGGGAAGAACCGAGGTGCTGACTGCGCCGCTCGCCGATGATATGCGAAAACAGGCGGAAGCAGCCATCCATGCGCTTATCACGACACCTTCCTGGTATTTCCTGATTGGGGGCGTGGAGCGCATCCTTGCGGTCATCCTGCAGATTTCTTTATCCGTGCTGGTCTGGTTCGCGGCAAAAAAGAAAAACCGGATCTATTATTATCCACTTGCCATAGCGCTCCATCTGATCGTGGACGCCGGCGCGGTGATCCTGTCCGGCAGGAATGTATCCCCGCTTGTGGTCGAAGTCGTGGTCGCAGCTTTTACTGTGTTGTCTGTACTCATTGCAGGAAGGGTCTGGCAGGTAAACGCTGGCGGCGATCAACCTTGAGCTATTGCAAAAGGCGAAAACGGCTTTTATAAGGGGCAAAACCAGTTTTTACAAGGGTCTGAAAACGAAGCAGGATATAATCTCAAGGAGTAAAAGAGATGCGGCTGTTTATTGCAATTCAGTTGAGTGACGCATGGAAAGACGCACTGGAGGAGGCGCAGGACGCGCTCTTCCACAGCGGTGTGACGGGAAACTATACGCCTGTGGAAAACGTGCATATCACCCTGGCCTTCATCGGGGATTATCCTGACCCGGATGAGGTGATGGAGGCCCTGGAGACGGTTGTCTTCCGGCCGTTTACGCTGCGCCTGGGCGGCTTCGGTAATTTCGGCGACCTGTGGTGGGCCGGTGTCGGCCAGTCCGACGGGCTGAAGGCCTGTGCGCGCAAGGTCCGCCATGCGCTGGCGCTGGCCGGCATCCCCTATGACCGCAAGCGCTTCTCGCCCCACATCACCCTGGTGCGGCGCGCCCACATAAAAAGGATGCCCGGCATCGAACTGCCGGACATCCCTATGAAAGTCGATTCCATCTCCCTCATGCGGTCGGACCGCGGCAAACGGGGGATGATCTATACGGAGATTGGATGCATCAGCGCCGGGGAATAGAACCACCCGGGACGGTTCTATGGGGCCATATGGACGGTTCTCTGGTCCCTTCCTCGGATGTCCGTTATGCCTCCCTGCCGCTCCAACGGAGTGTTTTTCAGCCTGGTTTGGTTTGTCCGGGGCCGGAGAACCGTCCCCGTGGTCCCTCCGTGCTTCCCGTTTTTATCTCCCGGGTACGCGCAGGATCACAATGCCCTCCGTCTCATCCGCGGGCAGGGTCAGGGTACTGGTGTCCAGCCTTGTGACGGTTTCGTTCCCGCAGAGGGAGAGGTATTTGTCCAGGGGGGCGATGACCTCGTAGCCGAAGTCTTTCCCGCTGTAGTGCATGGGGACGAGCATGCGGGGCGCCAGCTCCTGTACGAGGGCGTGGACATCCGCGGGCTCCATGGTAAAGAAGCCGCCGACGGGCATGAGCATGACGTCAATCCCTTTGAGCAGATCCTTCTGATCCTGGGCCGGGGGGCAGCCGATGTCGCCCATGTGGGCGATTCTGTACTGGCCGTCGTCGAAGATGCGGATGATGTTGTTGCCGCGCTTCGCGCCCTGCGCGTCGTCGTGCCAGGAGTGGATCTCCGTGACCCGGAAGGGACATGCCTTTCCGGACGCATCGGGATTGATGCGGACACACTGGGCAGCGTTGTGGTCGTCGTGGCCGTGGCTGCAGAGCACTGCATCCGCTGTCAGGCGCAGGGGGCCGAAGCCGGGGACGTATCCGTCCGCGTAGGGGTCCAGGACGATCGCATATCCGTTTTCCTCCAGTGTAAAGCAACTGTGCCCGTGCCAGGTAAGTTTCAACTCTGCCATTTTGACCTCCTTATTCTTTGCATCTCGGAACTTCCTGATGCTTTTTTAATGACTTTTGTCTATCTGACTTCTCCAATCATTCCAGAAATCAATCATTCCAGAAATCAATCATTCCGGAAATCCAAAACCGTGTGCGCAGGCATCAGGAAGCACGCGCCCTTCCGCAGCATGCCGGAGCACAAAGTGCGCAGGCATCGTTTTATGCCCTGCCCGGATACCTGTCCTGCGCGAATTCCCGGACGGTTATCTGATCCTGCCCTGCCTCGATAATGCGTTGCGGCCTCCGGCGTCGGCATGTCATTGCCGCCGCATTTTTTATCATGCATGCCGCCCAATCCAGCATCATGCATGCCGCCCGACCTCGATGGTCAGGACGTTCAGCCCCATCAGGTTCTGGTAGCTGACCTGAGACGCCAGCCCGTGCACGATGCGGGTCCCGATGTTTTTGTAGGGAGAATCCTCCCGGACCAGTGCCGCGCGCTCCTCCGGATTAAAGGGGATCCCGTTGTCCTTGATGCGCAGCAGAGAATAGTAGAGCCCTACCACACCGACCATTTCGGCCGCGATACACCTGGAGGCGACCACCCCGTCCACCAGGGAGTTGACCGAGCCCATGGCAACGACCAGAACCTGGACCGGGAGCAGACTGAAGACCAGATGGAGCAGCAGCCTGT
>OCTW013418206.1_pt1 | contig 12432 bp, 11 predicted proteins | sample 1539671 | NCBI WGS metagenome assembly OCTW01 (sample SAMN02144230, study PRJEB22623) | gut metagenome | biome: sheep rumen | host: Ovis aries | place: New Zealand | reverse complement strand
TCGCCCTCATGCAGTCCGAGGAAGTCGCAGGTGATGCGCGCCGACGCCTCCATGCGCCGTTTCTCCACCCATAGCGGCTTGGGCGCACCCGTGGAACCGCTGGTATGGACGAGGATGCGCTCCCCGCCATCGTTCCATTCTCTGAGAAATTGCTGCAGTGTCATCATGTTGAAAGGCAACAAAATACTGCGTTTCAAGACTACACACTGATCATATCGACACCAAGAACCGTAGAAATTTTGGCCAGTGTTCTCAGTGTAAAGTTGTGGGTTCCGCCAAGCCAACGGGACACCTCGGCATCCGTCTTGCCAACATTTTTGGCAAATTCCCGCTGCGACACGCCGCGTTCTTTGAGGATTCTGTCTAACTTCTCCGCGATAGAGTCAGAAAAACGCAACTGTGTTTTCAGTTCCTGTGGCGTCTCATCTACTATTTGATGAAACAGTTTCATGCCTTCTACATCTTTTTTCATAGGTCATATTCTTTATCATCCACACCAATAATCCTTGTCTTTTCTAAATGACGTTGCAAAGATACGAATAAAATCCGAAAAAAAATTACTTTTTATGCTAATTTTTTATGTTGTATATGTGTGAACAGAGGTGCCCTGCGCGGAAGGCAGATAGTTGATGCCCCACCAGCACATCTGGAGCAGGACGAAGGCGAGGACGAGAATCCAGAGAGACGGACGCACAGCGCGAGGGCGGGCGGTGCGCAGGTGGATGTAGACGAGATAGGCGAACCAGGTGATGGCAGCCCACGTCTCCTTCGGGTCCCACGACCAATAGTGGCCCCACGCCTCCTTGGCCCAGAGGGCGCCGAAGAGCATGCCCAGCGTCATGAAGCAGTAGCCCACGCTGACCAGGTTGTCGGTGATGTCGAGCGCCTCGGCCCCTGAATCGGCGGTAGCAACAGCTGTCGCGCCCTTTCGTCCTGTACGATTGGCGAAGAAAAGCTGGTAGACGGCCATGACCGTTGCGGCGCCAAACAGGGCGTAGGCAAACATATAGACGATGACATGGGGGGCGAACCACGGGCTCTGCAATGCCGGCATGAGCGTCTTGTTGTGGATTTCGGGCTTGAACAGATTCACACAGAAGAACACCACGGCCAGCAAGGTGCTGAACGACAGAATCCACTTGTAGCGCCAGCGACTGTAGACAATGATGCCGGCCAAGGGCAGGAAGAACGAGTACCACAGGCGGGTCTCGCCCATCGTGCGCAACGGCGGACGCTCCAGACTCATCCACATGGCGACGATGAAGGCAAAGAACAGCAGGAGGCCAACCACCGTGAAGGTGAAGGCCAGACGCGACTTGCTGCGCCACGAGGCCCAGGCGCCGATGGCCCAGCAGAGCACCGACGGGGCGGCGAAATAGATGAATTGGTTCCAGTTCATGACATCTGATTAGGCGTTATCGGTTTTTCCTGCCCTGCTGCTTCGCCAGCAGCGGCAGGCGACAGCGGTGCATCGCCAGCGCGGCGAGGCCGCACCAGGAACATGCAGACGGCACCGAGCAGCATCATGATGATGCCCGCATAGACGAAAGGAAGCCACGGATCGCGCACCAGTTCGAGCACGCTGATCTCGCTCCACCGCCCCATTGCCGTGTCGTAGTTGAGCTGATAGATCTTCCATCCGTCCACGCTGGAGGGCTTGTTCACAAGGATATCGGTGCGGATGTGCTGGCCGCTCTCGGTGAGAATGTCCACCTGCGAGACGTAGCGCTGCGGTTCGCGCGGCAGCATGGCCACGCTCAGGTGGTCATCAATCTTCAGCATCTGGGCGGGAAACATGTAGCTGCCGCAGGTAATCCAGCCACTCGCCTTCGTGTAGCGTCGTTTCACCAGTTCCCTGGGGTGCCACTCCACATCGACTCGCACCGCACTGACGGCGCCCGAAGCGTTCCATTCTTCGTAATGAATGCTGTCGGCCTGCGCGACGGGCGTGGCGCAGTCGAGATTCAGATGCAGCGTGACCAGCCAGTTGCCCAGCTGCCCTGTGGTGAACGCGCTGTCGAGAAGCAGGGTCTCTGCCTGCTTTCCGCCCAAGGGACGTCCCGTGTTGTTGTCCACCATCACCAGCTTCGGCGGATACTCGTCGATGCGGAAATCCTCGAGCTTGATGGCGATGGGCAGCTCGTGCATCCGCCCTTCATCGTCGACAGCCCGCCATTCGGGTCCCTCGGAACTGATGGTCATCTTCAGCCGTTGCATGTCTGCATTGCCCAGCGTTGCCGTCGTCATGGTGATGAACAGTCCCAGGTGATTGAGCAAAAACGGTATGTCACGCCGCGGCGACGACTTTTCCCACAATTGCAATAACCCTGTCAGTCGCTTTAGCGTGACGATACCGAGAATGAAAACTATCCACACATAGACCAGCACAAAGGGCCAGAAGGACAGCATGTGAGTGAGTCCTATCAGGTCGGTGGCCGGTTGCGCGGACGGAACCTGCCGCGTGAGTCCCATCACGGCCGTAAGTCCCACGGCGTAGCACAGCGCGGGTATGGCCGAAAGACTGGAGCCGAGGTAGCGAAAAACATAGACCTTGGCGCGCAGAAAAAAGGCAACGGCCACCAAAAGGAGGAAGACAACCAGCACAAGAATGTTGAAAGGAAACGCGAAGACGTCCCAGTTGACGGGACCGAAAGTGAACTGCAGCAGCAGGCCCGCTGCCACAAGTACGGCACCGATGAGGAAGCCTTCGGCCAGTTTCCATGGTTGATTCCACATAGTGATTCGTAAGAGCTGATTGCAATGAAAGATGTGCCAAAAGTACAAAAAAGTTTTTACAACACGCACATTTTGCTCACTTTTTATTCTATTTTCGCAATTATAGGCATTCTCATGTGCGGTAACGACATGCCAAGAAACTGATTATCCCCTGACGAAAACGCCAAAAACAAGCGGCGAAACTGACGCATTGGAAAGGCAAAAGCGGCAGTTGGGCGAAACAAATCCAATGGAATCGTCGAACAAATCCATTGAAATCGTTGAACAATATCAATGGAATTGTTGAACAAAATCAATGGATTTGTTCCCGGAAAACGCCAGATTGATGGGCCGGGACTGTCGTTTTACCTTCAAGAAACTGGCAGATTTGGTGTCAAAGCAGGAAGAACAGCGACACGCCGATGCACGAAACGACGGCGCCAACTACGCTTCTCACGGTGATGGGCTGGCCAAACAGCCAGCGCGAAGGCAGCAGAATGATGATAGGCGTCAGCGCCATCAGCGTGCTGGCTATGCCGGCGGCAGTGTACTGAACGGCCATCAGCGAGAAGCCGACGCCGATGAACGGACCCGAGAGCACGGCCAGAAGCATGGCCAGAAGTCCACGGTGGTCGCTCAGGCTGCGGCGCATCCCGCCGGCCTCACCGCGCATCAGGAGCCACGCCGTGAAGCAGACCAGACCGGCCACGCAGCGGATGAGGTTGGCACCGAAAGGAAGATAGGACTCCACCTGTGGCAGTTCGGCGGCGGGAACACCCGAGGTGTAGTAGTCGAGACCGACCTTGCTGAGCACCAAACCGAGGCCCTGGCCCAGCGCTGCGCCCAGTCCGAAGAGCACACCTTTGCGCGGCAGCGACAGATGATGGGCAAACAGGGCGGCGGAGCGCTTCGTGTGCGTCGCGTCATCGCCGCTGTCGAACACCGAAATAGCGATGCCTGCCAGCGTCACAATGATGGCCACGATGCTCGAAAGGCCCAGCGTCTGGTGGAGCAGCACGTAGGCGAAGAAGGCCGAGAAGGCTGGCGCCAGCGTCATGAAGAGCTGGCCCATGCGCGAGCCGATGGTGAGATAGCTGTTGAAAAGGCACCAGTCGCCGAAGAAATAGCCCACCACGCCCGACGCCAGCAACCACGTCCAGGCCTGCCATCCGGCGTGAACGGGCAGCGCGTGGCCAGTGGTTACCCACATCAAGACGACGGAAAAGAGCAGCGCCAGGGCCATGCGCCACACGTTCATCACGAAGACGCCCAGATGGCGACTGCCCACCTCGCTGGCCAAGGCGGCCACCGTCCACGAGCAGGCTACGCCCAAAGAAATGATTTCTCCAAGATATTGCATGGTGAAAGAGCGTTGTTGCGGTCAATGAAAAAGGCAGGTTCCGTCCACGGCAATGGCCCCGAGGGGCTGCAAGGGGATGGAATCTGCCTTGATGATAATACAACAGGCGGCCGCGAAGGCTACTTGCCTTTCTGCTGGGCCTGACGACGCATGATGGCCGTCACACGGTTGACGTGCACCTGTGTTCCTCTTACACTGTAGCCTGGCCCGCCCGCCCAGATGCGGATTGCCTTGATAAAGTCGTGCTCAGGATTGAACTTCGACATCATGATGATGAACATCTCCTTCGACTTTTCGGCGCTGCGGCGGTCGTTGAGCGTGTAACGCAGGCTGCTGCCGCGACTGGCCAGGATCTGGTTCACACCTTTCACGAGCACCGGGGCTATCTGCAAGACGCCCACGTACTGCCCGTTCACTACATTGGGGTTGCCTTTGCTCTCGTGCTCGATCAGGGCATCCATCACGGGGCTCCAGTCGAAATCATCGCAACCCGGCAGCTGCTTCTGTGCCTTGGCTTGTCCTAAAAAGAGAAAACAGGCGAAAGCTACGCAGCAAAACATTCTTGAAATACGTAACATACCACTTTGAAAATTGTTTCGCCTGCAAAGGTACGAAAAAAGATTGGGAATAGGACAGAAGAAACACATTTTAAAACCTTCGAATGCTTTTTCACATTCTGATCAGGTCTTCTCCACGGGTCGGCCCGCACAGACTTGCGGCACATTTTTCGGATATATATTTTGCTGGTTCGGGAATAATGATTAACTTTGCAGGCAAAACCCGAAGGAGAATAGAATTATGACGACATTTGCACTGAACAATCTGTGGACGTACATCAAGGGACTCTCGCTGAAACGCTCCGACCGCGAATGGCTTGCCAATAAGCTACTTGAGCCGTCTGAAAAGGAATTGGAGACGAAGCGCCAGCAAGAATTCGTGAAAGAGTCACTCTATCGTGCTCTCGACGAGGTGGAAGCAGCTAAGCGCGAAGGACGCAAACTGATGACAGAGGAGGAGTTTATTGAGGAACTGAAGAACAACGGGTTACAATAACGTAGATTTTGCATACGACATTTATAAATTAACATGAATATTTTAGAACTCAGCGAACAAGAAATAGGCAGACGCGAAAGTCTGCAACAGCTGCGCCAGATGGGCATCGACCCGTATCCCGCAGCTGAGTTTCCAACCAATGCCTTCAGCACCGACATCCGCCAGAAAGTGGACAACGGCGAATGGAAGATAGACAGCGGCGAGGGTGAAGAGGCCATTGCCGAAGACCAGCTGCCGCAGGTGTGCATAGCCGGACGAATGATGAGCCGGCGCGTCATGGGCAAGGCGTCGTTTGCTGAACTGCAGGACTCGAAGGGCCGCATACAGGTCTACATCACGCGAGACGACCTGAACGTCGACGGACAGGGCTCCGATGGGGCCATGGAAGGAGCGACTTTCTACAACACCGTCTTCAAGAAACTGCTCGACATCGGCGACTTCATCGGTGTGAAGGGATACGTTTTCCGCACCCAGACGGGCGAGATTTCGGTGCACGCCAAGCAACTGACGCTGCTCTCAAAGGCACTCAAGCCGCTGCCCATCGTGAAATACAAGGACGGCGTGGCCTATGATAAGTTCGACGATCCGGAACTGCGCTACCGCCAGCGCTACGTTGACCTGGTGGTAAACGAGGGCGTGAAGGACACGTTCCTGCAGCGTGCCACCGTGCTGCGCACCATGCGCCGCGTCCTTGACGAGGCCGGTTACACCGAGGTGGAGACGCCGACGCTCCAGATGATTGCCGGAGGCGCATCGGCACGTCCGTTCATCACCCACTTCAATGCGCTCGACCAGGACATGTATATGCGCATCGCCACCGAGCTTTATCTGAAGCGGCTCATCGTCGGAGGGTTCGAAGGCGTCTACGAGATTGGCAAGAACTTCCGCAACGAAGGCATGGACCGCAACCACAATCCGGAGTTCACGTGCATGGAACTCTACGTGCAGTATAAGGACTACAACTGGATGATGTCGTTCACAGAGCAGCTTTTGGAGACCATTTGCGTCGCCGTGAACGGCAAGCCAGAGCGCGAAATCGACGGCAACATCATCAGTTTCAAGGCGCCTTACCGCCGTCTGCCCATCCTCGATGCCATCAAGGAGAAGACCGGTTTCGACTGCGACGGAAAGAGCGAGGACGAGATTCGCCAGTTCTGCCTGTCGAAAGGCATGGACGTAGACGAGACCATGGGCAAGGGAAAACTCATCGATGAGCTCTTCGGAGAGTTCTGCGAGGGCACGTTTATTCAGCCTACATTCATCACAGACTACCCTGTTGAGATGTCGCCGCTGACAAAGATGCACCGCTCGAAGCCGGGACTGACCGAGCGTTTCGAGCTGATGGTGAACGGCAAAGAGCTGGCCAACGCCTACTCAGAGCTCAACGACCCGATTGATCAGGAGGAACGTTTCGTGGAGCAGATGCGACTTGCCGACAAGGGCGACGACGAGGCGATGATCATTGATCAGGACTTCCTGCGCGCCTTGCAGTACGGAATGCCGCCCACCAGTGGCATCGGCATCGGCATAGACCGCCTGGTCATGCTCATGACAGGCAAGACTTTCATTCAGGAAGTGCTCTTCTTCCCGCAGATGAAACCTGAGAAGAAGGTGCCCCAGAGCTCCATTCAGGAGTGGGAAGCCATCGGCGTTGCCGAGGACTGGGTGTACGTGTTGCGCAAGGCCGGCTTCAACCTCATACAGAACATCCGCGACGAAAAGGCACAGGGACTGCAGCAGAAGATTGGCGAAATCAACAAGAAGTTCAAGCTGAACCTGCAGAAACCCAGCGTCGACGAGGTGCAGCAGTGGATTGACAAGGCCGCGGCCATGTAGGCAATACGGTGCTAAGAGGTAAGGCATGTACAATTGCGGAAACATAGCCATTATAGGTGGCGGTAGCTGGGCTACAGCAATTGCCAAGATTGTGGTGGGACATACCCACCACATCGGGTGGTATATGCGCCGCGATGACCGCATCGACGACTTCCGCCGACTGGGCCATAACCCGGCCTACCTGACAAGCGTGCGGTTCGACATCGACGAGATTGACTTCTCAAGCGACATCAACCGCATCGTGCAGGCATACGACACGCTGGTCTTCGTCACCCCTTCGCCCTACCTGAAAAACCACCTGAAGAAGCTCAAGACGCGCATCAAGGACAAGTTCGTCATCACAGCCATCAAGGGTATTGTGCCCGACGAGAACCTGGTGTGCTCCGAATATTTCCACCAGGTCTACGATGTTCCCTACGACAACCTGGCCTGCATCGGCGGCCCTTCTCACGCCGAGGAGGTGGCACTGGAGCGCCTTTCCTACCTGACCATAGGCTGCAGCGACCGCGAAAAAGCCCAGGCCTTCGCCGATCTCATCGCTTCTGACTTCATCAAGACGAAGACCTCGACCGACGTCATCGGCATCGAGTACTCGTCGGTGCTGAAGAATGTCTACGCCATTGCCGCAGGCATCTGCAGCGGACTTAAGTACGGCGACAACTTCCAGAGCGTGCTTATGTCGAACGCCGTGCAGGAAATGAACAGGTTCCTCAACACCGTCCATCCCATCGAGCGCAACATCAACGACTCGGTTTACATGGGCGACCTGCTGGTGACCGGCTATTCCAACTTCTCCAGAAACCGGACCTTCGGCACCATGATTGGCAAGGGCTATTCGGTAAAGTCGGCCCAGATAGAGATGGAAATGATTGCCGAGGGATTCTTCGGCACCAAGTGCATGAAGGAAATCAACCGCCACATGCACGTCAACATGCCCATTCTCGATGCGGTCTACAACATTTTGTACGAGCGCATCAGCCCTCAGATAGAAATCAAGCTGCTCACCGACTCCTTCCGCTAAGCCACATCATCGACATGAAACCGCACTACGTCATCTTCGTCTTATGTCTTTTCCTTGCCTCTGCCGTGCTTTGCAGCATGGGCAGCTACAGGAATGCAGAGCAGCGCATTGTCAGCGACATGAGCCAGGCCCTGCAACAGACGCTCAGCGCGAAGACAGACCAGTGGATTACGCCCGACACCATTCGCGACTATCGCAGCCACCTGCGCATCGCGGCCTTGCGGTCGCGCTCGTTTGTGGGCTACGACATGCCATTCGGCGGACTGCGCAGTCAGGCCATCAAGCACCGTTCGGGCAACACCGAGACCACCTTCCGCAGCTATGCCTCCTGCTCGCCGCTCATGGTGCTGTCGGTGTCCGACCATCGCCTTCCGGCCGTGCTCTGGCTGCTCACCATGCTCTGGGGAGCCCTCGCCGTGCACCGTTTGCGCCGCCGGAATGACCTCATGCCCGAACTGCCTCACGTGGGAACCCTCAGCTATGATGCAAAACGCGACCTGTTTCTCGACGCTCAGCGCCAGCCCATCCACCTCACACCCATGCAGAGCCAGCTGTTGCAGCTCTTCTTCAGCGCCGACGGCCACCGCCTCAGCAAGCAGGTCATCTGCGACGCACTGTGGCCCAAAAAGCCCGATGCCAGCGAAACGCTCTACACGCTGGTGCGACGCCTGAAGCCCATCGTGGAGCAAAACAGCGACCTGCACATCGTTTCCGACCGAGGAAAAGCCTACGAGCTAACATCCAGACTATCAGACTGATAGCGCATTGTCTGCCAATTGTCAGACAAATGTCAGTCTTTTTTTTCGCCTCCCTGCGCCCTTTGCCATACCTTTGCTTGCAAATCAGTAAGCAAAGATGAAACACTACCATCGCATCGACACCCTTCTCGGCTGGCTCGCCTTCGCCATCGCCGCCACCGTCTATGGACTCACCATCGAGCCGACGGCCTCATTCTGGGACTGCCCGGAGTTCATTCTCGCGGGCTACAAGCTGGAGACTGGCCACCCGCCCGGGGCACCTTTCTTCATGCTGGCAGCCAACCTGTTCACGCAATTAGGCGGCAGTGCGTCGCGCGCCGCCATGATGGTGAACCTGCTCAGCGCCCTCCTCTCGGCCCTCACCATCCTTTTTCTCTTCTGGACCATCAGCCATCTGGTGCGCCTCATCGCCACCGACGGCGACCGCCGGGCACTGCCCTCGCCGACCCAGACCATCGCCATCGAGGGCGCAGCCTTCACGGGAGCTCTGGTCTACACGTTCAGCGACACCTTCTGGTTCTCGGCTGTCGAGGGCGAGGTCTACGCCTTTTCGTCGGCTTTCACGGCGGCGGTGTTCTGGCTCATCCTCAAATGGGACGACCACGCCGACCAGCCGCAGAGCGACCGATGGCTCGTTCTCATCGCCTACCTCATGGGACTGAGCATCGGCGTCCACCTGCTCAACCTGCTCTGTCTGCCGGCCATCGTCCTGGTGTTCTGCTTCCGCCGCTTCCCGGCCATGCGCCTGTGGGGAGCCGTGGCGGCGGTGCTGGCGTCGTTTGTCCTCATCGCCGCCATCCTGTTTGTCATCATTCCGGGCGTCACCACGGTGGGCGGATGGTTCGAGCTCCTTTTTGTCAACCACCTGGGCATGCCTTTCAACAGCGGCCTTCTCGCGTACCTTATTATATTGTTCCCCACGCTCATCCTCGCCATCGCGTGGTCTCAGCGCCGACAGCTGCGGGTGGTCAACACGTCGCTCCTCGCCTTCCTCATGCTTCTTCTGGGCTATGGCAGCTACGCGGTGACGTTTGTGCGGGCCTCGGCCAACCCGCCCATGAACCAGAACGCGCCAAAAGACGTGTTCGCACTGGGGCGATACCTGGCGCGCGACCAGTATGAACACGGCCCGCTTCTCTATGGTCAGGCCTACAGTTCGCAGCCCTGCCTGCGCATAGACGGCAACTACTGCGTGCCGGAAACCAAGCAGGGCAAGACCATCTACCAGCAGAAGCCGAAGCAACAGCCATCGGAGCGCGACCAGTACATCGTGACAGGCCACCACTTCGAGCATGTCTACGCACAGCAGATGTGGTTCCCGCGCATGTGGAACCCACGCTATGCCGATGCCTATCAGGCGTGGGCGGGAAGCAGCGGCGGCAACGTGGTGTGGTACGACCGATGCGGCGAGATGGTGCCCGTGACGATGCCCACGCAGTGGGACAACCTGCGGTTCTTCCTCAACTACCAGTGCGGCTTCATGTACTGGCGCTATTTCCTCTGGAACTTTGCCGGACGGCAGAACGACTTGCAGGGACACGGCGAGCCTGAACACGGCAACTGGCTGTCGGGATTCGCCTTCATCGACAACTGGCGACTGGGCGACCAGCGCCTGCTGCCGGCAAGCATGAAGGCCAACCGCGGCCACAATGTCTACTACTGCCTGCCGCTTCTGCTCGGACTGCTGGGCATCTGCTGGCAGACGGGCAGCCGCCGACGCGAGGCGCACCGACAGTTCTGGGTGGTGACAATGCTCTTCCTCATGACGGGCCTCGCCATTGTGGTCTACATCAATCAGACGCCCATGCAGCCGCGCGAGCGCGACTATGCCTACGCCGGTTCGTTCTATGCCTTCGCCATCTGGTGCGGCATGGGCGCGGCTGCCGTCTCGCTCGCCGCCGCCCGCATGGCCGCAACCTTGCGCGCATCCCATGTCTGCCCCAAGCTAGGCGTAGGCAGCGGCACCGCCGCTGCCCTCTTCTCGTCCTTCGCCCCCGCCATCTCCCTCCTCGTCCCTGTGCAGATGGCGACGCAGAACTGGGACGACCACGACCGCTCAGGCCGATATATCTGCCGCGACGCGGGCCACAACTACCTGGCGTCGCTGCCCGAAGACGGGGCGCCCATCATCCTGACCAATGGCGACAACGACACGTTCCCGCTGTGGTATGTGCAGGAGGTGGAGGGCGAACGCCGCGACGCCCGCGTGTGCAACCTGCAGTATCTGCAGACCGACTGGTACATCGACCAGCTGCGACGCCCTGCCTACGACTCGCCGCCCTTGCCCATCGACTGGCAGCCGGCAGACTACATCACGGGCCAGAACGATGTCTACGACCTCAGCGACCTGCACACCGACACGCTCCACCTCTCCGACCGATGGGACGTTCCCCTCAGGGGACGACGCACGCTCTACAAGAACGAACTGGCCTTGCTCGAACTGTTGCGCCACAGCGACGACCGGCCGGTCTACGTTGCCACGTCGGTAGGTGCCGAGGACTATCTGAACCTCGACGACCACATCGTCATAGAGGGACTGGCGGCCCGCTTCACGCCCGACAGCCAGGCCACTTACGGAGAGGCCGGGAAGACCGCCCCGCCACGCCTGTCTACCGAACGCACCTTCCACAACCTGATGACGCGCTTCCGCTTCACGGGCATCGCCGACCCGCACGTCTACCACGACGAGACCGCCCGAAACATGGCTTACCGCTACCGACGCCTGTTTGCACAGCTGGCACTCGCCCTCATCAGCGAGCAGAAGGCGACACAGGCACGCCAGGTGTTGGCACGATGCGACGAGGTGCTGCCGCAGGAATGCCTGCCCGCCGACTATCTTCTGGGCTCCGACCTCGACATCGCCCGCGCCTACGCCTGTCTCGGCATGGGCAGCAAGGCGCACGAACGCTTCGAGGCACTGGCCTCATCGACCGTACAGCTCATACGCTACTACCTCTCGCTGTCGCCGTCGCTCTTCGCCACCTGCCACACATCGTGCCTCCGACAGCTCTACATGTTGCGAAGCATTGCGCAGGAAGCATCGGCCGCAGGCGACGTCCTGGCCGACCAGTTGTGGCAGATGACCGACAGCCTATACACCAGTTTCGAACAGCAAGGAGGCCATATTGACGCGGCAAAACCGTAGGTTTCTCGAAACGAATCCATTGAAATTGTTCAACGATTCCATTGGTTTTGTTCAACAATTTCAATGGAATCGTTGAACGAAATCAATGGATTCGTTTCGCCATTTCATCAATTTAGCCGGCCAAAACCGCCAATTCTGCTCATGAAAACCGCCAGTTTCGCAGCTGAATAATGGACAGAAATTATTATAATTATTATAATTCTCTTTCTCTAAGCCGCTCTCTTGCAACAGCATTTTTATCTAAGGAGTTGCAGGAGGTCATGAGTTGCAGAAGTTACAGACGTTAGTTTTATCAGCCAGAACTAATGTCCAAACTCCTATACTCCCAAACTCCTACACTCCCAAATCAACTTCCGAAAGAGAAATTATCATAATTCTCTTTCTCTAAGCCAGTCTCTTGCAACAGCATTTTTATCTAAGGAGTTGCAGGAGGTCAGGAGTTGCAGAAGTTACGGACGTTAGTTTTATCAGCCAGAACTAATGTCCAAACTCCTATACTCCCAAACTCCTACACTCCCAGATCAACTTCCGAAAGAGAAATTAT
>OCTW013385703.1_pt1 | contig 12433 bp, 13 predicted proteins | sample 1539671 | NCBI WGS metagenome assembly OCTW01 (sample SAMN02144230, study PRJEB22623) | gut metagenome | biome: sheep rumen | host: Ovis aries | place: New Zealand | reverse complement strand
TGAGGTCGCTTCACTTCAAGGTTTTAAGGTGATATTAGGCAACTATTCACCACAATTAAACATATTTCACCTCATGACCTTACGACCTTACGACCTAATAACCCAACAAGTTGAGCACATGCGAAACTTTAATATACATTATTTATCTAAAAAATTAGGATGATAGAAAAATAATTATTATCTTTGGCGCATGAACTATAACTAAATCTATCATTATGGAACAACAACAAGAGATACAACAACAGCAATTGGAACAGCTCCGCATTGACCAGGAACTGGAACAGTTTCGCATAGTAAGAGAAATGGAGCAGGAAACAAGGCCAAGCAAAAACGGATGGATAGTAGTTTTGGTGTTCGCGATTATCACCGCGTGTCTATTCTTTGCCTTCAGTGCAAAAGCCCAGACGCTCACCTTCGCTGACCGCAATATAGAGCGACGGGCCCTCATCAATGGCGACACTGACAATGACGGGCACATCTCGAAAGCAGAGGCTGACTCCATCAAATCACTGAATCTTACGCAGTACCGCACAGATATGTTCGTGGTCAGCACCTACGAAGACCTTGCTCTCTTTCCCAACCTGGAGAAGGTATGGCTGGGCGAAAGCAAACTGGACACGGTGGACTTGTCTAAGAACTGGAAACTGAATTATGTCAACATACAGAGCGACAACCTCAAGACGCTAATCCTTGCCGTAGGGTGCACACCGAAATTGGGCTATCCCATGCACAGCGGCGAGATTCTGGTCAAGCGCATAAAGAATCCCGATGCTCCCGGAGCTATGTTTTTTCCTTACTAAAAACCCTTATCATTAAGTAGGTGTATATAATTATGAAACGACTATGCCTGACAACACTGCTCGGACTGATAACTATGGTTAGCCATGCACAGTTCTCCGTAAGCGCCCCACATTGTGCCTATTGCGATGTTAACCTGACGACTGGAGAGGCGCACAAGAGCAGTTGCCCATATTATTCTAAACCAGCAAACGAAGAAGAATCCTCGTCTTCAAGCAGTTCGTCTTCGAGTTCATCACCGAGTTCATCAACATCCAAGCCTGATGCCACGTCTTCAAAGCCCATCACGACAACACCTGCCAAACGTAAAAAATTTTCTTATGAATGCAACATCTGCAAGGCAAGTGTCATGGCATACAATGTAAATGAGGCATCCAAGGAGTTTGCCAATAATCCATGGCTCCATAAGCCTACCTGCAAGAATTACAAGCCCAAGGCAGGACAGAGGCCTAATGCTCCTTCAACAAAACTGAAGGACTACACGCCTGCCCCTGAACGGCCTATGGTGTCAGAGCCACTGATACAATCTCCTGCAGTAAAGAATCTCCCTGCATTCTCGAGTATTAACGAGACCTACCGTCGCTTTGACAAGCCTCAGCCTCTGGCTGGGAAACATGAATGGGGCGAGATAGATGAAAAATGGGCTAATGGCTTCCTTTACGACAATGGCACCGGCGACTTTGATAACGAGTTTACTCACTTCGACTATGAGCTCTTCAATCATGACGGCAGTTCTGTCATCCTTGCATCCCACCAAGACAACGGCAGGTACGTTTGGTATGTTCTTCTGAAACAACCTGACGGGAAATATGCGCCTGCCGAGGGGGAACTGAATAACCTTACGAACATCATTGCCGACAAGAAATATCAAACAGTTGACGTACATTACGACGGACAGGGAACGTTCATCGTTCGCGAATATGAGGGCACTGACCAACATTTCTACAACTCTGCCGGCAAACTGATTACGAGTGGCAGGAATGTCAATGTTCTCAACACTGCTGTTGATGGGAAACAAGTTATTCTACGTGGTATGGACGCTAATCACGATGATGTCACATTATACAATGAAGACGGGAAAGCACTGGTCAAGGGCAAGCATATCACGATGTATGGTGACGCGCTTATAGTAAACAACTACAGAGGCAATATGTTCAGTCTGTGTAACTGGCGAGGTGAACCTGTCGTACTTGACGGTATCAAGGCTTTTGAAGACATCAAGGCTTGTGACGACGAAGGTCCTTATTACCTGCTAAAAGACAAGTCGAGAGGCTATGCCGTCGTAGGACAAGGCTTCAGGCGAGTAGGTAACTGGTATAATACAGAAGAAGAGGCTCACCGTATATGGCATAAGTATCACCCACAACCAAAACTATCGAAACAATGAAAACACTTATTACACTATTTTTCCTTTTGATCAGTCTCCAGATGTTTTCGTCACCTGAGGATATGTACGGAATGTATGACAAAGACGGGAAACACCGTGAGATGACTGAGAAGATGGAACAGATAGTCGTGCAACACGAACAGGCAGAGGAAAAGCGACAAGAGAAGATGGCTTTTATTCTCGGCATCTCCGTTCTCATGGGACTTGTTCCGTTTGCATATATAGGCTATATGGCTATAAAAGAAAGGCAATGGCAAACGAACCAAAAAGGAACCGTGCAGGCACTCGGAATAGCCTTGCTGGGCGGAGCGGTGCTGTTTGCATTCAATTACGGATTGCTCTACCTTAGATTCATCCATACAAACGCATTCTATCGTTTTGGTCCTGTAGTTGTGGGGCTGATAATAATAGTTGGAACGATAATCATGATAAACAAAAGAACCTGAAGACTATGACTCAGGAACTTATGTGACCGCTGGTTTGTGCACAGAGTATTTCCTATGCCTTTCTTCTCCATTGCTATTCACAAAAGTGAGTGGCACGCAGTTTTGTAACCGTTTGCGAAAAAAAGGGAAAAACGAACAATACTCACGAAAAAGATTTGCATAAGACAGAAAAAAGATATACCTTTGCAGACGTTTTTTTATTTTAATCAATAGTTTAATGCAAATGGTAAAAGGAAAGATTGTATGCCTGCTGTCCGCTTTTATGTTTGTCTCCGCGGCCGGCAGCGCACAGGTGACGGCCAGTGTGGAGTATCCTTACAAAGAGTATAAGGATGTCTATACCATTCCGATGGGCGAGAAGGGAGTGCTTCAGCAAATGTTTGAGAAAGACACCCATGGCGGCAAGCGGTGGGTGAAGATGCTGCACTATGATAAGAACCTGAAGCTGTTAACAGCAGACTCGGTAGAGATAGACAAGGGACTGTACTTCAATGAAAGCAAGATGGACAACGAGATGTGTTACACCATGCTGCGCGACGGCAGTGACTTCTCTATCGTAGCCTACAACACTGTTACACGCAAGATCAGCGTGCTTGACGGCGAGTACAAACGCAAGGCATCCATGCGTGACTTCACCATTGGGGGCGGCTACCTGGTGTTCAGTTCCACCCAGAACAAACTTGACCGCATAGGCATAGTAAACCTCAAGACCGGTGAGAGCTGTACTCTTGACATGCACCTGAAGGGTGTGCGCGACAAGGATATCTACGTCATGGAGACAAGCATCATTGACAATGAGGTGAACGCATTGGTAAGGGTAGGCCGCGACGTGCTTCTCATGCGCTTTGGCATGGATGGCACACAGAAGAATATCATTTGGCTGACAGAGAATATAGAAGAGGCTATAATCAGCGCGTCAATACAGAAGTCGGCTGGCAGATATTTCGTCACCGGCACATATACCACTGGCAAGAGAGCAGTGGCACAGGGTTTCTACTTCGCACAGCTGGACGGCGAGAAGTTCAAGTTCATCAAGTTCTATAACTTCCTCGACCTGAAAAACTTCACTGAGTTCATGAGCGATAAGGCCAAGGCCAAGGTGGAGCGCAAGAAGCAGAAGGCGGAGCAAAAAGGCAAGGAGCTCACCATGAACTATCTCATCACCAGCCACGACGTGATAGAGGAGAAGGGTAACTTCTACTACATAGCCGAGTCATATTACCCCGTATATTATAGCGGCGGTCCGGGACAGGGAAGGGTATTCGCCGGATACTACTACACCCACGCCATACTGATAAAGTTTGACTCCAAGGGAAATATCCTGTGGGACAACTGCTTCCCTATGAATCCGTCATATAAACCTCTCACGCTAAAGCACTTCATCTCTGCCAGCTTGAGCGGTAACAACCTCAATGCCATCTTCACCGATACCAAGAAGATGGTGTCTAAGTCATTCAACAAGGTCAACGGTACCGTGACACAGGACAGGACAGAGGAGATGATAAAGACCGGTAATGACGACGAGGACATCAAGAAAGCTTTCACCAACAGCGACTACTGGTATGGCAAGAATTTCCTCCTCTACGGTAACAGGGTAGTGAAGAACAAGGCGACAAACGACCGCCGCCGCGTATTCTTTCTAAATAAATATACAACAAAATAAAACTATTCAGGAATAACAATGAGACACATTACATTACGACTCGCCCTCCTTACACTGCTCATCACAAGCGCCATGGGCGCAGGGGCGCAGGCTTATGACGGCGACTTTGACTGGAAAATATACGCAGGCTACCTCAACTACGGAGGTAAGTCGGGCGGAGAGTTTGGCGTGGACTATGGCGTGAGCGAATACGTATCTGTCAACATGACGCTGCGCGGCGTTGACTCTGACCCTGATGAATACGGCGAGAAGAACTTCCTCAACGGCTGCGACGCCATAATGGGAGTGAACTGCCACTTCCAGAGCATCTGCCACCTGCCGTCAAACGTAGACTTCTACGCCGGACCAAACTTCAGCATACGCCGCTATGTGGGTGCTATGGCAGGAGCCCGCTATAACTTCGGCGAGGTGGTAGGAGCCTATGTGCAGGGCTACTACAACATAGCCAAGGTGCTGAAGCTCAAGAATGAGGATGACAAGGACACTCCGATGAGTAAGAAGTGGGGAGTGAGCGTAGGTCTTACCTTCAACCTTTTCTAAGATACAGTGCCATCACTGAGCGGAACCCTTTCCGCGCATGATGTCAACAATAGTACCCTCAGTCTGCACCATACCCGGTGAGGCTATCAATCCCATGTTGCGCATGGTATCCTCGGGCGTCAGTCCGTTGATGCCATGCGCTTTGCTTGTTACCTGAAAAACCGAAAGTGCCCCCGGCTACCTGTGAAAGGCTAGCGGGGGTTTTTAGTGTTGTACCCCGGTGAGTCCCGGTGAGTCCCCGTTGCTGACATGACAGAATATCACAAAAAATTTTGGAAGATTGATGATATTTTGTTAACTTTGCCATGAAACAGAATAAATAATAAGAAATGGAAACTGAAGTAACCTATAAGAAACGTTCGCGTGAGGAAGTATTGGCTTGGCTTGAGAGAGCACGTCAACGTAAAGCGGCATGGGAGGAAGAAACCTTGCGTGAGCTCAAGGCTATGGTGGAGGAAAGTCGTCGTGCCAAGGAGTCGCACTACTTTGATTTCTCTGTATAACACCATGAAAGAACTTGACCTTAATATTGTAAATGCTCATTCTGATTATCGGGTTTGGTTGAGCCCGAAGGGAAAGTATGTGTTTAAGACTGACCATGACATTCTTTATGCCGTAGATTTTGAATTAGACTCTAATCCTTATTATATAGCATATTGGTTCAATCTGGCAAATCCAGAACATCAGAAATCTCCGAATGATGTAAAAATTGCACAGACTATAATATGTATCATTGAGGAGTTTTTCAGACAGAACCCCGAGATATTACTCTATATGTGTAGTACAGACGGGGGACAACAGGCTCAGCGTGCAAGGTTGTTTCTTCGTTGGTTCAATGGTTATGAGCAACAGCAGAAATATTTTATTAAAACTTCAGAAGTGAAGGGAGAGGAACTTACGGAATATGTGGCGCTGATTATTCAACGTTCACATCCTAAACTGGAAGAGATTGTTCAGCGTTTTGATGAGGAAACAGGTATGTTTAATGAACTAAAACCTTAAACATTGATATTATCAAGAAAGATAATGTTTTTGTGATTATTTACATCCCCTTAGGTAATAGCTATGTTTTCAGGTTGTAATAGCTGTGCTTTCACAAGGTAAAGTGATAGTTTTTGCCTTACCCTTATATCCCCTTGTCTTTCACTGTTGTAACCGCATCGTAACACTTTTTTCTTGCTTAGTACAAAGATAATTTGTAACTTTGCACACGAAAACGAAGACGAAGACTTATTACACAGATGGCTCTGCATGGTAATAATCAGTGAAATAAAAAACAAGTCTGTGAAATGATTACCAAAAGAGCAGCAAAAATCTTTGTAATCTGTTAAATCTGTGGTCGTTTATTATCTTCAGAAACTTGAACAAAAGGAAGAAAGACAATGATGTTAATGGGTATGCCCCTGTGGGCTTGGATAATGTTTTACGCAGCGGTGCTGCTGATGCTGGTGATAGACCTCAGAATGTTTGGCAGGAAAGGCCAGCATGAGGTGAACATTGGCGAGGCGCTGCGCATGACGGGCGTATGGATAGCCGTGTCGCTGCTGTTCTGCGCCGGCATATACCTGTTCTATCCCGTGGAGCCGCACGAGAAGGCCATGGAGTTCATGGCAGGCTACCTGATAGAGAAGTCACTGTCCATGGACAACCTCTTCGTGTTCCTCATGCTCTTCTCCTTCTTCGGCGTGGAGCGCAAGTACCAGCATGAGGTGCTGTTCTGGGGTATATTCGGTGCCCTGGTGCTTCGTAGCATCTTCATCTTTGCCGGTGCCGCCATGGTGGAGCGCTTTGAGTGGGTGCTGGGATTGTTCGGTCTGTTCCTGCTATATACCGGTGCCAAGATGTTCAGCCATGACGACGACCAGGTGACCGACCCGTCGCGCAACATCATAGTGCGCTGGTTCCGCCGCCTCTATCCCGTGACCGACGGTATGCGTGACGGACGCTTCTTCGTCATAGAGAACGGACGACGCATGGCAACGCCGCTCTTCGTGACGCTCCTCGTCATCGAGACCACCGACGTGGCGTTTGCCGTTGACAGCATACCCGCAGTGTTCAGCGTCAGCCGCGACCCGTTCATAGTGCTTACCAGTAACATCTTCGCCATACTCGGACTGCGCGCCCTTTACTTCGCCCTGGCCGCCGTGGCGAAATACTTCAAGTTACTGAAGTACGGTCTCGGCGTCATCCTCATCTTCGTAGGCGTGAAGATGCTTCTCGCCATGAATGAGTATATCAACGAACTGGGCAGCCTTGCCGGTCTGGACGTACACGTTCCCCACGTGGAGATACCCACGCCGGTGAGCCTCGCGGTAATCTTCGGAGTACTGCTGCTGTCAATGCTGCTCTCCGTAGCGTTTACGGGCAGGAAAGGGGAGTGATGCTTTAGGTGGTCAGGAGTTAAGGAGTTATGGAGTTAAGGAGTCAGGAGTTATGGAGTTAAGGAGTTAAGACAATACAGAAACCTTGTTATAAGAGTGATAGTTTAATTGCAGACAACCATACAAATCAAAAAAGGTGCGCACTTGTTCGGTGCGCACCTTTTTTATGTGGAATATGGCAATGGAAACATTCCAAAATATGTAAAATATGGCAATGAGAATGATGAAAATATGTAAAATATGGCAATGAGAACAAAGATTCTTTGCAAAATATGGCAATCGTATAATATTTTTTCGTAACTTTACACCCATGAAAGAGGTACTTATAGACAAAAGGATACTGGAAGTTATACTTAATGACCAGAAGGAGGAATTGAGTAATTGGACTAACGAACGGCTATGCTATCGTAAGGAACAGGAACTTGTGGATTTAGGCAGTCCACAGGCTCAGGTTGTCATCGGCGTCAGGCGTAGCGGTAAATCAACTTTGTGCCTGCAGAGTCTTATCGAATCAAACGTAACATTTGCCTATGCCGATTTTGATGATGAGCGGCTCGCATACATCTCTGCCCAACAGTTGAATGATGTTCTTGAGGTCTTATATAAGATATATGGAGACTTTAATTATATCTTTCTTGACGAGATACAAAACGTCGATGGGTGGCCGCTATTCGTCAACCGCCTGTTACGAAAGAATATTCATGTGATTTTGACCGGCAGCAATGCGAAATTGCTGAGCAGCGACCTTGCCACGCATCTTACAGGTCGTAGCAGCGAGATAGAACTATATCCCTTCTCGTTCGCAGAATATTGTTTCATGAAAGGTATAGACTATAGCCTTCGTACAACAAAATCCATAGCAGAGCAGAGGAACGCTTTTGATGAATACATGAAGAATGGAGGTTTTCCGGAACTCCTATATGTAAAGAATGGAAAGAAATATATTAGCAACCTTGTTGACAATATCTTGAAAAGAGACATTGAGCAGCGTTACAACATTGCTTACCCTGCCCAGTTTGAGAATATGGCGCATCATCTTTTGAATGTCTCTCCTTCCATATTGTCAACTTCAGAGCTTGCAAATCTGTTTAATTTCAAATCGCATCATACCATCCAGAACTACGTAAAGTACCTTAAGGAGGCATATATCCTTGTAGGTATAAAGAAATATTCTCAGAAGAGTAAGCAACGTAATGTGGGAGAAAAGATGTATGCTGTTGACGTAGCCTTTATGAACCAGAGGGAAAATGCCTTTACAGGTGAGAACCTCGGCTGGCGACTTGAAACCATTGTCTTGCTTCATCTGATTCGTAAATGCAAGAATGAAGGGTGGGATGTATATTATCTCAACGAGCGTTCTAGTGAGTGTGATTTCATAGTGTGTGATGGAAATAAGGTGCTTCAGTGCATTCAGGTATCATATGACATCTCGTCAGAGAAGACGCGCAAGCGAGAGATTAACGGTTTGCTGCTGGCACACAAGAAGACCCACTGCACCAATCTATTGTTACTTACAGATCATGAATATGGGGAGTCAGATCAAGACGGCCTGCATATTCAAATAAGACCCATGTATGAATGGAGTACGCAAAATATGTAATAATTTACAAATAGAAACTTTGTCATTAAGACGGCGGAGTAACTTTGCTCAATAAGTAAAAAAAGAAACATATCATGATGAAATCTATGCCTATCAATAAATTCAAACACCTGAACATGAACAAGATTATAACATCCCTTGTCGTGGCGCTCGCCATGACATCCTGTGACAAGAAGTCCGTTCTTGACGACTACTATGCGGAAATAACAGACAAAGACCTGAAGGAAGCCATCATAGAGTATGATGACTCCCTAAAGAAGAAAAACGTGAAAACCCCCTATGTCATTAATGTTAGATGTTATAGTGTTGGTGATACGCTCGTCGAATACTATATATCTAAAGGCTTATCTGGTTCCATCGGGTGGGATCACAATCCTATACTCTATGTGAGCAATGTTAATGGTAAGGATGTAGTGTTCACTTCTGGTGAAATTACAAAAGACAACAGTTTCGTACGCGTAAACAAGAAGATAGAGGACGAACTCGTGCGCCGTAACTTCCCGGATATCTATCAGGAGTATATCTCGGGGCAACCATACAGATGTGTATTACAGATTGACGGAGACAATTACCAACTTTTCTATCATAAGGGTAAACTGATTTATAAGAACAAGAGATGGCCTGAACTCTGGCTCTGTGAGGTGGCTGAGTTGATAGCCGAAGGTCACGATAATATAGAGGACGCTATTACTCAATATAAAATAAAGAATCTTCTTGATTACGAGAAAGTAAAGCGTCACGACAATATAGAAGTGCTCAAAAAGGGCGGGCACCACTGCGCGGCGTGTGAGCATCTGAGCAAGCAAGCGTTGGAAGAAAAGAATCGTGGTAAAGATTTCGTTTTCGACGTGGTGGAGAAGATGCCTTCGTTCCCCGGAGGACATCAAGCACTGTTTGATTATCTGGATAAAAATATAAAGTATCCGGCCAAAGCCGTGAAGAACAAGATACAGGGCAGGGTGATAGTACAATTCATAGTGGATGAGAAAGGTAATCTGAGCGATATAAAGGTGGTGAGGAGCGTGGAGCCTTACCTTGACGCCGAGGCTGTGAGGGTTGTCAAGTCCATGCCGCGCTGGAACCCCGGTATGCAGAATGGCAAGGCGGTGAAGGTGCGCTATACGCTGCCCGTAACCTTCAGACTGGAAAATTAGGCTGCACACCCGGAGACATAAAAACGCACCCTATGGCACTGATGGGAAGCACTGAAAGCCAGACAGTTGCAGGGGGCTCTGAGAAAGCTATGCTTTTACCTCGTGAAAGCATAGCTTTTAGCATGTAAAAGCTATCGTTTCACACTGAGAAAGCTATGCTTTCATAACGTGGAGTGATGGCTTTTGTTTTATGATACATTTTTCGTTCCAAAAAGACAATATAGCAGTCCTTAAAAATGACATAAATCAAAAAAATATAAAAACTGATATCATATTATTAAGTTTTATTATATAAAATACATAAAAAATAATATATTTGCAAAACCTAACATAGGAAAAAAAGATGGTTTTATACTGAGAAATTGAAAGAAGAAGAAAAAAGATTCTAGTACCATAAATAATATATACATTATTCATATAATACATTATTAACCCATTAATAATATAATATACATTATTAATATATAGAGGGGTCTAACGGAGTTATCTATTTAAGAAGAGGAAGGAGGAGAGAAGGAAGAGAAAAGAGAAGAAGGGAGTAAAGAGAATAATTGCAAACGCAAGACTCACTTCTGATAAAAGGGAAAACACACATGAGAGTGATAGTTGCACATATTATCCACAGCGCAAGTATAAGCGTGATGCTGATTGCTATACTGCTCGTTATGCGTACAACTACATGTAACGCAGAACGTACCGATACATGTCGCACTACACCGTTGTTTACCATACGCACCAACACGTTGTATGATGCGTTCCTCATACCTAACATAGGAGCAGAGATGCAATTGAGAAACGGATGGGCCGTCCAGCTGGACTGGTTCTATACATGGTTCTCGTCAGACAACCGCCATCGTTACTGGCAGGGTTACGGCGGATACCTCACCGCGAAGAAGTACTTTGACTTTGAGTGGAAGGACAGACGGCAACCCCTGACAGGCCACCATGTAGGTTTCTACATCTCAGCCCTTACCTATGATGTGGAGTGGGGCGGCAAGGGTTACCAGGCGTCGCGCTTCGGTTTCGGCGGTGGTGTAGAGTATGGCTACTCATGGCAGCTGAGCCGTAAGATGAAGCTGGACCTCACCCTCGGACTGGGATTCCAGGACGGAGAATACAAGGAATACGAACCCAGCAACGACCACTACAACCACTATGTGTGGATTGCTACCAAGAAACGCCACTGGTGGGGACCTACGAAGCTGGAAGTGTCACTGGCATGGTTCTTAGGAGGAAAGAAAAAGAGTAGAAAGAATACGATAGATACTATAGATACTATAGTTCCTATAGATACTGTAAATACTATAGTTCCTATAACAAACAAGAAAGGAGGTGGCCTATGAAACACTCGCCGCAATCCCTGTGGCAGTTACTGGCAAGGGCCACGTTAATGCTCCTGACAGTAGTGCTCCTCACGGGATGCGAATATAAGGACCTCTGTTATGACCACAACCACTCTGACAAGGTCTATGTCACCTTCGACTGGCAGAAGGCTCCGCACCATACAGCGACAAGTATGGTAGTGCTCTTTTACAATCTTGATAAACCTTCACAGCAACCTATACGCTATGAGTATCCGCTCAGCGGCGGTACTGCTACACTGCAGCCGGGACGATGGAAGGCGGTGACTTACAACAGTAACACCGACGCCATACGCCACCGCGGACAGGAATGGTGGAGCACCTCAGAGGTGTACACCCGACTGTCGTCCATAGAAGAGGGAACACAGCTCACTCGTGGAGCCATGCCACAGGCCACAGGCACTGAGCAGGAACAGGTGATACTTGAGCCCGACCCTATATGGGGCTGCGCAAGTGAGGACTTCAACCTCGTTGTTGACGGCAACGGATATAACCTGGTGCTGAAGCCTGAATACCGCTACACCACGCTGAAGGTGAAGATAACCAACGTGCCTAACCTGGAATACACCTTTGGTTTGGGTGGCTCCATATCAGGAGTGGCGGCATCGAGGTTCATTGCCTCCGGAGAGTTGGGACAGCAGACAGTAACCGAGGCGTTCCCTGTAAGAAAGACCGATGACACCACAATAGAGATGAGTGTCAACATCTTCGGTCACTGTCCTGAGTTGCCATGGAATACTCATCTGCTTACCATCTACGCTGTGCTTGCCGACGGTTCCAAATGGTACTACGTCGTTGACGTGACCGACAAGATACACCAGGCTGAGCAGCAAGGCGGAAATACCATAGAGATAGAAGTTGACGGACTGCCAATCCCGAAACCTATCGTTAATGGTTCTGGTTTCCATCCTACCATCGACACATGGCAGGGAGTGGAGATAGAAGTAGGAATGTAGAGCGGAAGGAATAAGGGCGAAGGGAGTAAAGAATAAAGAATTTCAAGTTTCGCAAGTGCTCAACTTTTGGAGTTATAAGGAGTTAAAGGGAGTTATAAGGAGTTAAAGGACAATACCATTTGTTAGTTTCAAGCAGTAAACGGAGAA
>OCTW011575539.1_pt1 | contig 12434 bp, 9 predicted proteins | sample 1539671 | NCBI WGS metagenome assembly OCTW01 (sample SAMN02144230, study PRJEB22623) | gut metagenome | biome: sheep rumen | host: Ovis aries | place: New Zealand | reverse complement strand
CGATATCAAGAACCCGACAAGTCCGCCCAACGCGACAGGGATAAGGATTGAGATAATGTAGGTTTTAACTTTTGACATTGTTTTTCACCCGTTTCATAGTATTTTCAAGCTTAATATATGTACTTTGAAATAAAAATATGCATATTCTGTTGCATTTGATATTGAAAAGACTATAATTATGTGATAGAATTAGTTTGTTTATACTATACGCACGCAAATGCGCGGTATAATTAAAATAATAATGAGGGGATTTAATGGAACAGAAAAGAAATTCATTCTCGGGTTCAATCGGATTTGTACTCGCGGCGGCGGGTTCGGCGGTCGGACTCGGTAATATCTGGAGGTTTCCGTACTTAGCCGCAAAGGACGGCGGCGGATTGTTCTTGGTAGTGTACCTTGTACTGGCACTTACCTTCGGCTTTACACTGCTTGTTACCGAGGTTTCAATCGGTCGTAAAACAAGGCAGAGCTGCCTTACCGCTTACGGAAAGCTAAAGCCGCAGTGGGGCTTTTTGGGAACAATAGCGAGCATAGTGCCGTTTTTGATTATGCCGTACTACTGCATTATTGGCGGCTGGGTGCTCAAATACTGCGTAACCTTTATCATCGGTCAGGGCGTGGCAGCCGCAGGCGACGGCTATTTTACAGGCTTTATTACAAGTCCCGTAGAGCCGATTATTTACGATGTTATCTTCCTTTTGCTCACCTGTATCGTCGTATTCCGCGGAGTTAACAAGGGTATTGAAAGCCTTTCAAAAATCCTTATGCCGGTGCTTTTACTTCTCGTTATCGGTATCTCGGTTTACTCGCTGACAATAAACGGCGGCGAAGAAAACGCAAACCGCACAGGTATGCAGGGCTTTATGATGTACGTTATTCCGAACATTGACGGAATGGGCGTTAAGGACATAATGGTTGTCGTCATGGACGCCATGGGACAACTTTTCTACAGCATAAGCGTCGCAATGGGTATTATGGTAACCTACGGATCGTACTTCAAGGACAAGGACAACCTGATGAAGTCCGTTAACCAGATTGAAATTTTCGACACCGTAGTAGCCTTCCTCGCAGGCGTAATGATTATCCCTGCCGTATTCGTATTCCTCGGACCCGAGGGAATGGACGCAGGCCCCGGACTTATGTTCGTAGCAATGCCGAAAATCTTCGCTCAAATGGGCGTTGCCGGCAGAATTTTCGGTATCGTATTCTTTGTAATGGTGCTCTTTGCGGCGCTGACAAGCTCGGTATCAATCCTCGAAGCCGTTGTTTCGGGCTTGATTGACAAAACCGGAGTTTCGCGTAAAAAGGCAACCGTTATGGAAGGCGTTATCGCCCTTGCAATCGGTGTTGTAATCTGTCTCGGCTACAACCTGCTTTACTTCGAGTTTAAGCTCCCGAACGGCGCGACCGCGCAGATTCTCGATATTGTCGATTACGTCAGCAACAATATCCTTATGCCTGTAGTCGCAATCGGAACGTGTATCTTAATCGGCTGGGTATGCAAGCCCAAGACGGTTATTGAGGAGGCAACCAAAAACGGCGAGAAGTTCTACCGAAAGGGACTTTATATAGCGATGGTTAAGTACATCGCCCCGGTTCTCCTGTTCGTTCTCCTTTTAGGCTCGCTCGGCGTATTCAATTTTTAATCAATATTAATCAAAAAAGTATCGCTGTGATTTCAATTTGAAGTCACAGCGATTTTTCATTTTTATTTGCCGGCTTTTCTTTTGTTAAAGCACTTTTTGTCAAACGACGGGTTGAAGGCGTAGAAGTTCTTTTCGTCGAGCTTGTCGGTGAGAAGTCTTAAATTCTCGCCAAAGCGCTGGTAGTGCACAACCTCGCGCTCGCGCAAAAAGCGGATAGCGTCCTTAACGTCGTAATCGTCGCAGAACCGCAGAATATTGTCGTAGGTTGTACGCGCTTTTTGCTCCCATAAGGCTATCAATGCACTACATAGAATACACGCTCATTGTATTTATAAATTCCAATGAATGTTGATTATACGGCGGTTTTTACTGCCGCCGACTTCTATGTAGTCGATCAATGTGTTGACCGTCAGGCTGTCCAATTCTTGTATATTCTTGAATTGCCGTATAACATCAAGCTGACTACCTGTGTTGTCAATTTGTGCGGTGATATAGGCTAACTCCTTTTGATAGTCAGCTATATCCTGCTCTAAGGTTTGCTTGTTTGCTCTGCAATCCTCGGACAACATCAAAAAGTCCTCTTTTGAGATTACTTCATCGAGCTTGTCAAGATAGAGATTTTTAAACCGTTTGTTCAGTTTTTCTATTGACTGTTCTGCGGTTTTTATCCTCGATTTCAGCGTTTCTATCTTTTCTACATATCCGTTTTCGATATTCAGATTTTCGGATATATACGCTTCATCTATATACTGCTGATATAATAGCCGAATCTGTTTGAGGACTTCTCTTTGCAACACCTTTTCAGAAACGAATGTACCCGAACATCTGTCACTTGCAAAATAGTGGGTACTGCAACGGTAATAGCGTTCGTGATGTGTATAGTAAATACGCATGGAGCTACCGCAGTTTAAGCATTTGACCTTTCCTGCAAAAATGTTTGGTTCGCCCATATTACAGGCTTTAGGCTTGCTTGCCCTCAATCTCTGTACTTTATCCCATGTACATTGGTCGATAATCGGCTCATGCGTACCCTCGACAATATCCCATTCATCTTTTGGCTTTTGCCGTTTTTTAGTCGATTTATAGGATATGTTTTCTGACATTCCTTGAACGACACAGCCTCGATATACTAAGTTAGACAGCATTCTTCCGATAGAATAGGTGTGCCAAATATCTGAACATTCCTTGTGCGCGTTCTGAAACGGCTGACCGTGCTGTTGCTTATAGGTCGCAGGATTTGGTATTCCTTGTTCATTGAGCTTTCGGGCGATCGGCGTAATGCCGTAGCCCTGCAAATACAAATCAAAGATATATCTGACGACCTCGGCAGCTTCTTCATCAACAATCAAATGATTCTTGTTATCGGGATCTTTGATATATCCGTATGGAGCAAATGCGCCAACCCACAAGCCTTGTTTGCGTTTGGAAGCTAACGTAGCCTTAACGTTCTCGGACAAGTCCTCTAAATACCATTGATCTACAAGCGAAGTGATTTGCCGTTGCTTGCGGTTGTATTTATTGGTGGAATCCGCGTTATCGACAACGCCGACAAAACGAATACCCCAAATCGGGAATAAACCGTTGACGTACTTTTCAACAAGCTCCATGTCACGCGCAAATCTTGATTGCGTTTTACAAAGCACCATATTGAACTTCCGGCTTTCCGCGTCTTGTATCATACGGTTGAACGCAGGACGTTCACGGTCTGAACCGCTGTAATCTTCATCGTTATAGATGTTGTAAATCTCTATTTGATTATCCTTGCAATAGTTAATCAGCATATTTTGCTGATTGATGATACTTTCCGAATCATCTTCCTTTCTGATTTTATCTCTGTCCTCCCTCGAAAGTCGAACATATAAAGCCGCTTTCAAAGGAGAAAGGTTGTTATTCTGTTGTAACATATAAACCTTACCCTTTCCTAAGAAAGCGTGTAATCTATATGCTATATAAACCACTGTTATTATAACATATAGATTACTTTACTTCAATGCTTTACTTGGTTTTCAACTGTATTATCTGTATAAGAGCTTCATTCACTTTCTGCTTGATTTGTTGCTGATTCTCTGACTGGAATTGATTGTTTACCTGTACCATTCAATCACCTTGCTATATCATCTAATTCAGGCTTAACTTCATCTTCAAAGAAGTCATTGAAACTTCTATAATTATCTTTATATTCTTTACCGTTATTTTTTAAAAACTCTATGCAATCCCTATTAGGGTTATATTCATTTTTCATATAATTTATTACCGATTTAATACTTTCGTTAAGTCCGGTTTTACCCCAAATAGTTAATATCTTGTATAATGCTGTAATAACACCTGATGATTTTAATAAATATATAAAACTCTTTGATAATTCTGTATTTTTCGTATTAACACTCTTAAACAATACAATAGATTTGTCATTCTTCATATCAATTATTTTCTGCATAAAAGAAGTAGGTACATACTTATCGTTTTCAACTGTAACAAAATAAAACTTTTGAATAAAAAATCCTAAAATTATTTCTTTAAATTCTGTTTGACAATTAGCATTCAATAGTGCATCTGTTAAATCGTGAGCATAATCTTTTTTTATTTCTAATTCAAATCTAATCCAGTTATCGTATTCTTCGGCTTCAGAACGTCGAGAGCCTTTTTTGCTGTTAATCTGCTCAACTTTTTTGTCATAAACGCGCATATACAAAGGATTTTCACGATTACCAAGATATATTGTTTGAAATTCAGAGCCTTCAGTTATTCCGTGAATCGAATGGCTCTTCGCAATCTGTTCAATTTTTCCATTGCGCTCTCTCATAACCAGAATTTTCAATTCTTTATTGTTATATTGATTTTGAATTTCGGTTATATTTATACCTTCGTTTATAAAATCTAAAGCAATATCAATGCGAGAACAACGAACTTGATATATTTGCGATTGCATTTTCTGCAATACTTCATAAACATAAAGATTGGTCTGCCCTTGATAATATGCAAGCGCTTGGGCAGAAAACTTTACAAGAACGCCCATTCTTGCGTACTGAGGGTGATAAAAAATCGCAAAGAAAGGCTTTTCACCATATGAATAACCTATGGAATAGCCAAGCATACCGCTTGTTATTTTCCGCTCACCAAATACGTCGATTAGATTTAAATTTTCTTCCAAATTGGAGATGATTTCACTTGCGATGTCAAACCATCGACCATTATGATTTTTCAATACATCGTCGTGGGCTAACAAAACGATGCTTAATTCGTCAATTCCTGCTTCTATCACATATTTTTACCTCCAATTTTCTTTATGTGTTCTTTAAGTATATCCCGTATTACAGACCGGGATATGCTTAAGCGCTCTTGGTTGTATTCGGCTGAAAAAAGAATGCCTTATCGGGGGCGAGCGCCGTCTTGCGGTGACCCGCCGTCGGCGCTTTCGCTATAGTATTTTTTTAACAGATTCCCCAACTCCCTGTATACCTGAAAATCCATAATCGGAAAATGGGCGAAAGTCACATCGTCGTGTTCTCCGTCTGTTGAGGAAAACCAACAATCTCCGGCGTTATAAACGCGCTCAGGAAAGTTTTCGAGCTTGGAAGAATCCCATATCAAACGCCCTTCATCAATAGTTGGTTTGAACAAGATTTTAGTGGTCATAGCATTTTTTAACATGGTCGGCAATCCAGCAGAATCGACTGAAGCCTCAGGAATCGAAATTATGACAAAAGATCCACTTGAAGCTCCCATAGTAAGGGCTATTTTTAATAGATTGTCAAATGTCGTCAAACAATAATCTGATCCTTTCTCTGCCTTTTTGGGTAAGAGGGTGCGGCAAGCAACATACTCGTCTATAAATAAAAACGAGGGGTGCATTCCTAATTCCCACCAATGAACCGCGTCGCCGACCTCAAGCGACTTTTGGTTGAGATATGCCTGCCTTGTTCTTATCGTCGCTTCATAATCTTTTAGCGCTTGTAAAATTGACCTTGCTTCTCCATCCTCGTCAACTGAAACAACGTGAGGTAACATCGACAACTCAGCCCTTTTGGGATCAATGATAGTAATGTTAGAACCGTAGTCATCGCGCCCCCACATCAAAGCCTGAATTAAAATAGAAATTATCCCAGTCGTTTTACCAGATCGTGTTTTTCCGGCAACGAGCATTGAGCCGCTTGTTGTCAGGTCGATGTTCGTGCCATTCTGAATTTTTATTAGAGTAGGGTGTTTGGGCTTTATTTCATCAACACTTTTAAATGTAAATGATTTATCTACTGTTACGTCCTCAATATAGAATTGAACATAATTGTATGCTGTGTCAGTATTCACTATTGTAACGGCATATTGCGCTTGTTTACCGTTCAGAGTTGAACTAATAATTGACGGCATTTTTTGTAGATTTTCTGCTGAGACAGACGAACAATCAACGGTTAATAAGTACACATCATTTTCAAGTTGTTTTACCTTGATTTTCGGGAGATATTCACCGTCTTTTAAATGCAATGGGTTTCCGTAGCCATGATAATATAACCCAACTTTAATTTTATGTTCTAATTGACATCTTTTGTAGTCAAAAAGCAAAATCATTATTCCAAATACAAATGCGGTCAGAATAACAACCGTCAAAACAAGGCACGAAGCCAATTTGAACATATAAAAGTTTGGCAGTATGTCATTACCACTATTCAATGAGTTTACAACAAGAATGTTAATAAAAAACAATCCTGCTGCCAACAAGAAAAGTTTTGTATACGGCGCGGCGAATTCGATTCGCCACGCCTTGCTGCTATACCTACGCATTACTTTGTACCTTTGTCGGAAAGAACACGAATGTCATCACAAGTAACGGACAGCATGTTCCTGTAGTCGCCATATACGGTGGCTTCTACCACCTCTCCGGCAGGCATAACCAAGCTGTTTACAGTCGGATTTACCTGCTTGCGAACCTTAATTTTAAACTTTTCGTACAGATTATTCCCCTGTTTACCGTAGTCGGTATTATCTTCGATTACCACTACTGTCACTGCGCTGCCTAATACTTCCTTTGTTTTGAAATCCTGCCACGGCGACACCTCTGTCACCATAAATTTCTTGTCTTTTGCGAACTCGTTAAACTTGAACATAATGAATTGTCCTAAGTTTTTCATTTGTTTTTCCTCCAAAATTTTATTTTTTGAAAGTGATCCGGAATCAACCTTCGCCCGGATTATATAATAAAAAAATGCCAATTTCAAGATTTTATTTTCCTTGTGATATAGAACAAGAAAAAGAGTGCTCTTTCGTTTAAAATCACAACAGATAAAGATAATCTACCAATATATCATACGTTTGTAACAATCTTATGCTATAATTGTTTATGCGTATTATTCCTAAGAAGAATAATATCCGCAAAGAAATAACGGAAATAATCTCATAAAAGAACAATAAAGCAAAAAATAGCGAAAAAAATCCCCGCTTAAAAAAGCGGGGAAAAATCAAAGGGAATCAATTAAATCAATCAATTCAAGGTCATCAGTTATGTATCTCGCTTCAATAAGTGCTTGAACAAATCTGATGTTTTTGTCAGAGCAATTTAGAAGAGAAATACCATTTTCTAATAGAATTAATTGAGCAATAGGAACTGATAACCTTAGCGCTAAACAAAACCTATTGAGAAATTTTGGAGAAATGGTGGTTTTTCCATTTCTGAATTTTCTGACTGTGTCAACCTCATAGCCGGTCAAATTTGAGACATCATCAGAAGTTAAACTACTCAAATTTATTAAAGTGTCGACCATAGTGTGTAACGGTTTTCCTTTGATTGCGGCGATAACATTAATGTCGTTTCTAACAGCTTTTTCGTCAATAATATTGTCGTCCTGTTTTTTGTATTCAAGCATAATTTTAGCTGAAAAATTGTCGACGTAATAAAATATAAATTTTTCATATATATCACCTCATTTTTTTATTTTGTTGTGTTGCTGTTTTTATTATTCTTGGACGAACAGCCAAACGCCCATATTCTTTTTCTATCTGCCTTTTGACAGCGTTTTTTCAAATTATATATGAAATTATTATTCTCTTAATATTTTATTATTTAGTATCTTTGACGCGTCGACACCGCCAAGATAAAATAAAAAATGCAAGAGTGTAAATCTTGCATTTTGCTTGTTACAAAATTCAATTTTATCGCTAAAACAGACGCACTTATCATGTGACGTAATTTAAGATGACGCGCCCGTCATAAATCCTTCAAATTGCAGGATTTTCCACCTGCTTTACTTACAGTGTCTAAACTGCTTTTCTTCTTCAACTATAATTATAACACAATTTTTTACCAATGCAAGTTACAAGGTTGTAAATAGTGTTGATTTTAATATTATTTATATGTCTATTTTGATTAAACACAATTTCTTTTTCAGAATCAATTATTTCTTCTAAAGAATTAAGTTTATCAATACAGCCTTGTATTTTCTTTTTATCATTCATCTTATTAAGGCTGTCACTGATGATTGTGTTATCCTTTATTATCTTGTCGTAATCATCAGTAAAATATTTTTGCATTTTCTCAAGAGTTTCACTGTACTTTGGCTCAACAGCGTTTAATACTTCAACAGCTATTTCGTCATTTGTTGAAGGCTTATTTTTTATAAAGTCTGATAATTTTTCAAGCTTTTTGCTCCTGTCAGTTTCATCTAAAAAATCAGCATATGTATCGTCTATACTTTTAATTCGTTCCTCTGTCTGTTGTTGTAAAGTGTAATCATTGTAGGCTCTTACACCGAAAACTGTTCCCGCAACAGCAACAACCGCTACGCAGACAACTGCGATAATTATGATGCATTTCTTTTTCATTTCATCGTCCCCAAATAATTTTATATCTTCTTACAATCTTCTTTTTCTAATTCCTTATTTATATAACCGCAAAATTTACACTCATATGTTATTTCATAAGTTTTTCTTACACCGGGAATATACTGTTCAGAATGCCCTACTATTTCTCCGGAATTATTTCTATTCTCAAGTTGAACTTTTATAGATATGTCTTCTTCGTTTATAAGCTTTCTGGTAATCATCAATGCGTCAATCTTTTTACAAGCAGGACATCTGTATTTTATTATTGTATGAATCTTTGAAAAAACATATGCTATTACAGCAATTACGAGTGCAATAACAAGTATTACAGCCACCCATTTAATCTGCATTATATTTAGTATTATCGGAACAATTATAAAAAAAAGAAAGCAGTGATAAACCAAATACTTTTAGATAGTGTCTATAATGTTTGATAAACAACATTAAAATAAGCGGCAATATAGCTATTACCGATACACCTATCAAAAGTATCTTAGAAAAAGCATCTATAAGATTATTTATCATATATCCGTTATTGACAGTATCTCCATTAAACCATTGCATAAATGCTCTGTTATACTCCAAACTTGCTGCTACAATTGGAATTAATGAACACAAAACACATAAAACAGCAATACAAGTCAAAGCAATAATCATTATAACTTTTTTTGCTTTCTTTTCTCGTATTGCAAAAGATACGCACAATAATAAAAATCCAATTAAATCAATTATGAACAATATATTCAATATATTTCCACCGTAGAATTTAATCGGCAAATATTCAGCACCGGTAATACTATCGTACCCGCCTGATACTAAATATCTAATATACAAAAATACTCCATAACCCACGCTAAAAGCTAATACAGATAAAAACAAAATATTACATATTGATTCTAAAGGAGCAGTTTTAAATTTCTCTATTCGCAATTTAATCCTATGCTTTATATTATGAAATACTGAATCTTTTTTCTTCGTTTTATCATTATTCTTTTTATTCTGAGCTTTTTCTTTTTGATTGAAATTATGCACAGCTGATTTGCTTATACTTTCTCTGTCAGAATTCACGTTTAATTTATATAATGACATAACCCCATCAGACAAAAGCTTATAATCTTTGTCGTTTTTATCATCAAAGTTTTCCAACAATCTCAAAAGTATTGTCACTGCATCATTATAGCCATCCATATGCACGTTATTAAGGAAGTCACCTTGAATAATATTGAAATATTCATCGGATATTTCTTTTAGCTTTGGATTATCAGCGCTTCTAAGCCTCATAAGAATTGACATAAAGGAACCACGCTTACTTATGTTTTCACAGGCATTTTTTAAAAACTGCTTTAAATCCTGTTCATTACTGATATTTGTCCAAGGCAAGGAATTATCGACATTACCGTTCTCAATATTACTGTGAGAATTAAACAAAGGCTTGACCCTATATTCTCCATTTACACTTTCTACATAATCCCATAAATAGAAATAATTTATATATTTAGTGAAATTACGCTTATCAAACAAAAGCTGATTACCGTACGAAAAGCCGTCATTTTGGAGCCATACTAAAGAAGAATCCCAAAAATCAAAAGTTTTTCCGTATCGACCACTGTTAAAACGACGAGGAACAAGCACCATATTTCCTATTGTATGATATAAATCAGCAAATCGAATAAAGTCAGGCTCTTTTTGCAGTTCAAAAAGAAGTTCTTTTGGATAATTACAATATATCTGTAAGCAGTCCATAAAGCTGTAATTATTCTTTTGATACTGCCTTAAATTACTGTTTTCAGATTTGCTCAGAGCATAACCCATTAATGCATTAAAAGTCGTCTGCATTGAATTCATCGTATCTCCGCCAAACTCGCCCTGAAAATTTGGAGTTGAAATTACACCTGAGGAATAATATCCTTTTTCCCAATTCCAGAGTTTTTTATAAACATCAAGTGTAAGCACATTTTTTCCGTCAGAGCCATCACAATCGGGAATATCACCGTATGTGTTCACGCTATGCAGACAAAACTTTTCGGCATTACTAAGGTTTTGTTTATCTTTGTCCACCTTTACTCCTGTTGATTTATAGGCAAGATACCTTTCTATCGGATTAAGTGCTTCATAGGCTGAATTACCGTATTCAAAATCCAAACAGTATTCATATGGCTTTTCTTCGTTTTTAACGAATATTTCAATTCTGTCATATCCCATTTTTATTTCTCCTCAATTAATTTTTAAAGGCAAAATACATTTAAAACCGACTACTTAATCAATCAATACCTTTATTCTATCAAATATTTACTCGACTTTTTCCGCTTAAATAATATATTTTTAAAAATATTAACTTCTGTTTTCAACTATTTTCTCAACATACTGCAAAACACCGTTTGCAACCTCTCTGCGATACGGTCTATCCTGCGACACTTTTCCGTCATAAAAAGGCGGTAAAGTGTTTTTCTCTGCCAGTCTGTTGAGCACATTAACATTACCCAAAGCCCCACAGGGAAACGCTGAAACAATTAAAATTCAAGTGGGCTCATAAAAAACAGGCTTGGTATTATCACGCCGAGCCGTACAGAAAGAAAAGCCACGTTGATTTTACACTTGATGAAATCCGTGATATGTTCGGCTCAAAGCGTTACGACCAAAAGCAAGAGGAAGAAAAGAAGCTGAAAGCTATTATATAAGGTTAGGGGAGCGAAAGCTCCCTTAATCTGTATTCCCACCATCCCACCCTGTTACATAATGAAAGCCGACGGTACACCTTTTGATGTACTGTCGGCTTTAAATGTGCCTATGTTGTTGTTATGCTAATCGAAAGCTATTCAGAATCGAAATGACTTCCTGCTGTTCTTGTTCCGTAAAATCACCGTCGGTATCTTTGCCGATGAACGATACAAAGGCGTTATACCAAAAAGCAAATTCGCCCTCATAATGTCCCGAAAGCTCCGTTTTTGTTCCGACCTCGGATTTTGGAATGACAGCGTATTCCGTTTCGCCGTCAATATCTCTGTAATTGGAATCGCCGTTAGTGATATACATTACGCCTGTTTGATGTAGTTTTGCAACCATAAATTCGCCGAGATCTGAATGATCTGTACCCTGTACGGTTGACGGAACGAACTGCGAGCCGTCAGCTTCCGTCACTTCAACTCTGCCGAAAACAGAAGCTCCATAACTGAAATTGAAGTCCTTTCCGTAAAAATAGGTCGAGAATGTTACCTCTGCGCCCTCGCCATTGGAAAGAGTGACAATCTCTCTGTCGGAAGTAACTTCTTCTTTTGTAACCGTCCAATTATCGGGAAAGTCAAAGGTGAATTTTGGATAAGTCACACTGTTTACGTCTTGAAATTTTGTGGTATAGGATTGTGTTAAATCAACTGCTTTTTCTTCATCTGTAGGAGCTTGCGTTGGCTCTATTGTAGTCGGTTCTTGTGTTGCTTCTGTTGTTGGCTCTTGTGTTTCAATTTGTGTCGTTATTTCTGTTGCAATCGTAGAGTTTTCGCTTGCATTTGTCGGCTCAGAATCTGTTTTGCCGCAGGCTGAAAGAATTGATAAAACAATTATAGAAATGATAATAACTGCAATAGGTTTTCTTAACATCATATATTTTTACTCCTTATTTAGTCAAGTTGAACGTCATGGAAATTCCATCTTTTTCCATCGTCATCCCAAGCTTCTCCGGTATAATCATTAAAATAACTGGTTTTTCCGGTTTCTCCGTCTGTATACCAACGATTATATTCGCCTGATCCGCCGCCAGAACCGGAGCCGGAATTACCGGAAGAACCGGAATTATCAGAACTTCCTGAACCGCTGTTGTTAGAGCCGGAATCGCCGGAACTATATTCGTAAGAATCAGAGTTGTTTCCCGAATAATTATTACTTTCGTATGATTGATTGTCCGAATTATCAGCGCTTGTGTTGTTATTCTCGGTGCTATAGGAAGCCTCTTTTTTTGCTTCCGCTTCTTTTTCTATTGCGGTA
>OCTW013430596.1_pt1 | contig 12438 bp, 10 predicted proteins | sample 1539671 | NCBI WGS metagenome assembly OCTW01 (sample SAMN02144230, study PRJEB22623) | gut metagenome | biome: sheep rumen | host: Ovis aries | place: New Zealand | reverse complement strand
TAACTAAATCCTTTATTAAAGGCATTTGTAAGACTAAAATACACAAAACCGGAATTTAAAATTAAGCGGAATTTACTTTTTTAGTTGAGCGTTTTGTTATTTTGGTAAGATAAGAGTAGAGAAAAATCAAAGGAGTGATCATTATTATGAATTTTAAAAAAGTAGTGGTAGCCGGCGGCGGTGTCCTCGGCTCACAGATTGCCTACCAGAGTGCTTTCTGGGGGTTTGATGTAACAATTTGGCTGCGCTCAGAAGCATCGATCGGCCGTGCCACCCCTAAATTAGCACGTTTAAAAGACATCTATGTCAATACCTTAGAAGCGATGAAAACATCCACTGTTTATCCTCGCGGCTTCGCCACTGATAAATTAAGTGATGAAGAAATTGATGCCATGAAAGAAAGAGCCATCAAGGCGCATGATTCTTTAACCCTCACCACCAGCTATGAAGAAGCGTTTAAAGATGCTGACTTCGTCATTGAATGTATCGCTGAAGATCCTAAGCAGAAAATTGCTTTCTACACCGAAATGGCAAAATATCTGCCAGACAAGACGGTGATCGCCACCAACTCATCAACGATGCTGCCAAGCACGTTTGCGTCTTATACTGGCCGTCCAGAAAAATATTTAGCTTTACATTTCGCTAATGAAATTTGGAAAAACAATACGGCCGAAATCATGGGCCATGCCGGCACAGATTCAAAATATTACGATGAAGTGGTGGACTTTGCCAAAGCGATCCATATGGTACCATTATGTCTAAAAAAAGAGCAGCCTGGTTACATCCTTAATACGATGTTAGTGCCATTTTTAACAGCTGCTGAATACTTAGCAGCTAACGATGTTGCGGATCCAGAAACGATCGATAAAACCTGGATGCTCGGTACGGGGGCGCCAGCTGGACCATTTAGAATTCTCGATATTGTCGGCTTAACAACAGCTTATAATATCGTCATCATGAAACCTGAAGCGAAAGATCCAAATTCTAATGCCGGCAAGATTGCGGCGATGTTAAAGAAATACATCGATGAAGGCAAAACCGGTATTAATGCCGGTGAAGGCTTCTATAAATACAAATAACACGAAAAGCTCCGTTTTTGGAGCTTTTTTCAACTGCTCCTGATACAATAAAGACAGAAGGAAGAAATTTTCTAGATAATCAAAAGACAAAGGTGTATCGCTATATTGATCACAAAAAGAAGATCAGGGATAACAATAATGGCCTTAAAATCAGTAAGCGTCTTTCCACCATTGTCGAATATGGGATTTTAGTGCGTAATGAAACCTACACCGGCTTAGATGATGCCTATTACTGGAATACCCGTAAGCAAGCAAAAAAGTCGGAATGATCCGACTTTTTTAGTATGCTCTGGCATAATAGATAATATGTTTGGCTTTTTTCCCGCAGCAAGGACAAACGTCGTCCTCTTTCGCTTCGTTTGGTTCATAGCAGCGTGAAGTCGCCTGATAAGCCTCTTTGACTTTGACTTCGCAAGCATCATCACCACACCATGGCGTTTTAATATAACCGCCCACTGTGTCTAAGATCTTGCCAAATTCATCAAAGTTCGTAGATTCCGTAATGTGCGCTTTTAAATGTGCCTCAGCTTTGGCGTACATTTCATTATGAATCTGATCCATTAAGGCAATGATCTTTTCTGGTAATGCTTCATCGATCGTCATCGTATCTTTTACGCCATCATTACGTTTAGCAACGACGCAGACACCTTTTTCTAAGTCCCGAGGACCAATTTCAATACGCACTGGAATACCGCGCATTTCCGCTTCTGAGAATTTCCATCCTGGAGATTTATCAGAGTCATCGACTTTCACACGGATGCCTTTGGCTTTTAAGCTTTCGCAGATTTCATTGGCTTTGTCTAAAACGCCTGGTTTCTGTTGCTGGATTGGGACAATAACAACCTGCGTTGGTGCCACTCTTGGTGGTAACACTAACCCATTGTCATCACCATGAACCATGATGATCGCACCAAGTAAACGCGTTGAAGCGCCCCATGACGTCTGGTAGATATATTTCTGCTTATTATCCTTATCCAGGAACTGAATACCGAAGGCTTTCGCAAAGCCCTGACCAAAGTAATGAGAAGTCCCCGACTGAAGCACTTTTCCATCATGCATTAATGCTTCGATGGTATATGTTTCTTCTGCCCCAGCGAATTTTTCTCGTTCGGTCTTACGTCCGGTAATCAGTGGAATCGCTAGTAAATCTTTACAAGTTTCTACATAAACATCACGCATCTGCAGTGTTTCTGCACGTGCTTCTTCTTCCGTTGCATGAACTGTATGCCCTTCCTGCCAGAGGAATTCTGAACCTCTTAAAAATGGACGGGTCGTCTTTTCCCAGCGGACAACTGAGCACCACTGGTTGTATTTCTTTGGTAAGTCACGATACGATTTGACAATCTTCGCATAATGTTCACTAAAGAGTGTTTCACTGGTTGGACGCACGATCAGCGGATCTTCGAGTTCATTTTGTCCGCCTCTGGTTACGACCGCGCATTCTGGTGCGAAACCTTCCACGTGATCTTTTTCTTTCTGTAATAATGATTCTGGAATTAACATTGGCATGTAGACATTTTCATGTCCTGTTTCCTTGAATCGGCGATCCATAAACTGCTGGATCTGTTCCCACATAGCATAGCCATATGGACGATAAATGATAAACCCTTTGACACTGGAATAATCCATTAATTCTGCTTTACGGCAGACATCGGTATACCACTGGGCAAAATCATCATCTCTTGATGTAATGGCATCATTTTTAATATTTTTGGCCATAATTGTACCCCTTTCTTAACGGTGTTATTATATACGAATTATTCAAAAATATAAAGCGTAATCTAGAGATCTAAGCGCAGATGCGAACCTTTTGGCCCTTTGAAGACTTCAATTTTCGCATCGATACGGTTTTCCAATTCCCCCACATGGGAAATAATCCCAATGACTTTATTGTCCGACTTCATATCAATGAGCACATCGATCGCTGTTTCTAATGATTCAGCATCTAAAGTGCCGAAGCCTTCATCAATAAAGAGGGCATTGAGCTCAATTCCGCCAGCTTGCGACTGGATCATCTGTGATAAGCCTAAGGCTAAGGCGAGCGCCGCTTTAAACTTTTCCCCGCCAGACATCGAGTTGACCTGACGCGATTCCCCCGACTGGTAGTCGATGACATCTAAGTCTAACCCCGCACCAGCATTCCCGCTGACATTTTCTCGAATGACAAATTCATAGCGATCATTGGTTAAACGTTTGAGTTCGACATTGGCATACTGTAAAACCGCATTGAAATACACTTGCAAAACATAACGTTCAAACGATGTTTTGGAATCATTCTTCCCACGAATCATTTCATCGAGATGATGATAAAGCTGATACTGTTTCTGCAGTTTCTGATACTGCGCATCACGCTTCTTCATATCACTCATCAGATTTTCTCGATCGGCAATCGTTTTCTCCTTTTGATTATAGGTCTTAGAAAGCATCTCTAATTTTTCTTTTTCTTCTTTTACCTGCGCCGCTAATGGGGCTAAATCGATCAGCTGACCATTTCCGCCATTGTTTTTTGCCTGCGCTAATGCGCCTTCCGCTTGACTATAGGACGCTTTAAACTGAGCGAGCGCATCTTCCAGTTTTTTTAAATGATCAATTTCTAAACACATCTTATGATAGAAGTCTTCATCAAAGCCTTGCTTATCTAACGCTGAGGCAAACGCTTCCTGCTTGCTAGCAGCAACCAATTTTTGTTTTTGATAACGTTGCGCGTTATCAGCAAGGGAAGTTGTTAATTGCGTTTTTTGAGCTTGAAGCGTTTTTTCCTTCGTTTCAATCTTGGCTTTCTCTCTTTTTTGCTGATCTAATAGCTGCGTCATCTCTGCTAGCTTTTCATCAATTGCCGCTAAATGCGGATGGCTTTTTGCAATCGCCTGCAGACGCTCGCTTAACGCCTGCACACTCGTTTCCGCTTTGGCCTTTTCTAACGATAACTGATTGCGTTTAGTGACATATTCCTGCAGTTTCTTTTCATGCTCTTTTTGATCTTTTTTGAGCTTTTGCAGCGTTTTCAGCTGCGCTTCTAAACGCTGACTTTCTTTTTGTTGATCCTGATATTCCTGCCGCGCCGCAAACAATCTTTTCGTGAGAATATCTTTTAACGGTAAACGATCCTGATCATTCCAGTCAATAGCTAAGTCCTCACATATCTTTTTTAAACGCTCGCGCGCTTCATTAGCCGATGTTTCGGCACTGCTTTTGCTGGCTGTTTTTTCCACTAAAATCTTTTTGTATTTGTTTTCTTCTTTTTGCGCTTTTTCTAAATCTTCTTCACTATAGTTCGTCCCTTCCATCGCTGCTAAATGGGGATGGTGGAGGGCGCCGCACACCGGACAGGGCTGTCCTTCCTGTAAGTGCGCCGCTAAAATGCCGGCACTGTTACGATCACGACTTAAACGCACTTCTAAAGCATAGGCTTCCGCCGCATCCGCTTTGCTTTTGGCATCCTGATACACTTGCATCGCATCCAAATAAGTATTTTCTTTATTATGGAATTCATCCTGCGTCAGGCTTGCTTCTTCCAGTTTCGCGATCTTTTCATTATGCATCTGCATCAAAGCATCTTTAAGATCCTGAAGCTGTGTATGCAGCGTCTCTTGTGCTTCTAGCGCTTCATTATTTTGCCCGATTGTTTCCTCAAGGTCTTGCTGCTTAAGCAGTAAAGCAGCTTCCTTTTGTGCCTGCGCAGCTAAACGTTTTAATAAACGCGAACGTTCATTTGTCTTCTCATCATATTCCTGTTTGATGGCAACGCTTTTTTCTAATTCCGCCTTTTGAATTGACGCCTCTTCAATCGCCTGTTCTAATGCTGGCAGCTTAGCTTTTTCAACTTGGAACATATCCAGCTTTTCCTGAAGCCTCTTTTGATTGGCCGTTAACTGCTCTTTGTCATGCATTAAATTTTGTAATTCCTGCGCTTCTCGGAGACTCTCTTTTTCTAATACCTGCAAATCTTTAGCCTGCTTGATATAGGCAATCTTTTGCTCTATTTGCTGGAATTCCATCTTTTGTGAACGTAAGGATTCATAATGCGCTTTGGCTTGCTTATAGGCATAGACTTTTTCATTCACTGCTTTTTGCGTTTGATAACGATCAAAGATTGTCTGATAAGTCTCTTCCTGCTGATGATAGGTCTCTCCTAACACGGCATAGTCAGCTTTCTGCTGATCTAAATCTTTTGCTAAATCATCTAAGGTATGAATCGTATAACTCATCTCCGGATCAATCGCCCGTAATTGCCCATTAAGAGCACTATGAATATCCGAGGTTTCTTTACCTAATTCGCTTGTTTTCATCATTAAAGTCTTTTCTAAACGCTGCAATTTTTCGGTATGAAAAATATCCCGGAAGATTTTTTCTTTATCTTTGCTGGAAGCAGTCAGTAATTTGGAAAATTCCCCCTGGGCAATCATGACGATCTGTTTAAACTGATTGGCATCGACTTGTAAGAGATCCCTGATTTTATCATTGACCTGTTTCTTTCCTGTTAACTCCGTGCCATCAGGGAAAATCAGACTTGTATCATCATGATTAGAACGTAAATGACCGCCTCTGGTATAAACGAGTTTTCGGGTCGCAATATACCTTTTCTTGCCAAGTTCAAAGGTCAGTTCGACAATCGTTGGCGTTTTTAAATCTGCATACTGACTGCGGAAGACATCACTGCCGCGATCACTGCCGGAAGTTTCCCCATAAAGGGCAAAACAGATGGCATCAAAGATCGTGGTCTTGCCAGCTCCGGTTTCCCCAGAAATCAGATAAAGGCCTTGACTATTGAGGCCGGAAAAGTCAATTTCCGTTTTGTCTAAATAAGTAGAAAAGGCCTGCATGACTAATTTAAGTGGTTTCATACGTTGTCCTCCAATAGTGTACTAATAAGCTGAATTTCCTCTTCGTCCGGCTCCCGCATGGTCATATCACGATAGAAATCAATAAATAAATCCAATGCGTTTTTACTTTGTATTTCACTCATCGAATGTTTATCAAAATGCGTTGTCGTGGCAATTTGCGGATAACTGATCGATAAAATATGAGGATAATAAGTCCTTAATGTGTCAATGGCATGCGGAATAATTTTCTCATCCGAAAGCTCGGCAGCTAGTAAATCATCATTATGTGCGTCCTGCCGATGAATGAGTTCATCTAAGCTGCCTTTTAGTACGCGCACATCTAAGCTTGGCTTTAAAGGCACAAAGGTGCTTGAGAAATCTTTCGTATCGACAACCAGGAAGCCTTTTTTCTGATGTGCCTCATCAAAAGAATATTTTGCAAGCGACCCGCTGTAGCGAATCGTTTCGCGGCCAACATACTGCGGGGCATGTAAATGGCCTAAGGCAACGTAATCAAAGGACTCAAAGATCTTTGGATCAATAACTTCTGTGCCGCCCACTGATAAGGTTAATTCAGAATCACTGGTCTGGGCATGATGTCCGACAAACTGATGGGTTACTAAGACTTTCTTGCCTGGCGCAGTTAAATCCTGCTTATCTAAATAATAAGCTAAAGCCACATGATAATTATCTCGAGGGGCCTCAGGGAAGAGCTGATGAACACCAGATGGTTTGATAAATGGTAATAAGTAGAATTTCACATCTTCAATTTCGACATAAGGCATCTGCGCTTTCGCATTGGCGCAAATATAAAGACCTTCTTTTTCGAGAATCGAAGAAGTAAAGTTTAAACGATCCGCACCATCATGATTACCAGCGATCATTAAGACTTTCACATGTAAATCAAGAATTAAAGTGGATAAGAAAACACTTAGTAACGTGACCGCTTCCTGCGATGGAATAGCGCGATCATAAACATCGCCAGCAATAACCACCACCCTAATATCATGATCGCGAATATAAGCTGTTACCTTTTCCAGCAACTCTTTTTGAATATCTAATAAGGCATAGCCATGTAACTGGCGCCCTAAATGTAAGTCCGCTAAATGGATAAACTTCACGAATGCATCCTCCATATATAAATTTCTTTGTCATGTTCCTGAGGTGTAAAAAACTTGCGATGAGTGCTTGGCACCGGTAAGGTTTCGACATATTCAGCCCCTAAGCGGGCAATCGTTTTTTTAGAAGCAATATTATCTGGATCACAGGTAATCAGGACATGATCATAACCCGCTTGACGAATCTCCTTACGCAATAATAAACAGGCTTCATAAGCATAGTGATGACCACGATGAATTTCATCAATGGTATAAGCAATGTGCCCATCATAACGATGCTCTTCATCACTGCCTAACCGAAAAACCAACGTTCCGACCTGCACCGTATTGACAATAATTTTATAAATATAAAATGGGGTAAAACCAGGACGAATGGCACCTTCAATAAATTCATCTAAAACCAGTCTCATAAGCATTTATTTTAATGTGTTGACCACATTAATAGGTGCTCCTTTCTCAAAAGCATCGATATCATCTTTAATAATTGATAATAATCGCTCTCTTGTCTCTTTACCTTTCCAGCCCATATGCGGTGTAATTATGACATTATCTAAATCAAAAAGCGGTGAATCTGGGGATAAGGGTTCATGTTCCTGAACATCTAAGCCCGCCCCGGCAATCGTATGGGCCTTTAAAGCCTCAATCAAGGCCGCTTCATCAATGAGCGCCCCACGCGCTGTATTGATCAGAAAAGCTGAAGGCTTCATCAGAGCTAATTCTTCTTTGCCAATCATGTGATAAGTATCACCATTTAAAGCCGTATGTAAAGAAATGTAATCCGCCTGCTGTAATAACGCTTCTTTAGTGACATAGGTAACACCCTCGGTATTTTTCGGATGACGGGTATGCACCAGAACCTTCATGCCTAAACTTTGAGCAATAGCAATCACTTCACGGCCGGTGTGTCCTTCGCCAAAAACACCTAAGACTTTATCATTGAGTTCGACGTGAGGGACCATCAAATGCTGCGTAAAATTACGTTTATCCCCTTTCGCTAACATTTTTATCTGCACCTGCATGCTTGATGATAAATTGAGCATAAACATGATCGCTGTATGCGCCACCCGCTTGGTGGAATAAGCCGGAATATTGCAGACGGTGATCTTCTTTTCACTAGCTGCCTCTAAAGCAATATTATTATAGCCGGTTCCTGCTTCGACGATCAGTTTGACACTTTTCGGAAACTGCATCAGCACTTCACTTGGCACGCTTAATTCCTTAGTCACAACAACCTCAGCCTCTTCAATTCGACCTAAGATTTCCTCAGTGGACGTATCACTATAGACCGTGACCTGATCCGATAAGATCTGATAATCTAACACGCCATCAAAATTCATTTTATCGCCATTTAAAATAACTACTTTTTTATTCATTGTAAAAACCTCCTGATGCTATTTTACCACGTGCATCCTTTTGAGAATATAAAAAAAAAGCCGCCGAAGCGACTTTAGCTTTTAGGTTCTATGACAGATATGGGCTTGACGCCGCAGTTTAATAAGTAAAGGGAAGTATTAATCTTTGCACCTGTCATAGAATTGTCTCCGGGAATCGAAAACAAGTCAATGGATAATCCATTTAACGACTATAGTATAACACATTTTCTTAAAAAGTCACATGTTTTATAGATCATTTTTATATTTGCTCATTTGTGACCTATTTCACTTTTTCAAGCAACTTCTTAAGGGCTTTCCAGTCATCCTTAAGATGTTTGACTTTCAGCGTCTCTTTGGTCTGATCTAAGACTCCCGCATCTTCTAAACTATCGCTGTAATCTTTATAATGTGCAATAATCCCATCGGCGGTATCTAAAATTGAATCCTTGTTGCCATCTAAAGTGGCCTGCTGCTCTTTTGTTAAACCGGTATACCATGACGTAACGGCTTTGGTTAAAGCCTTTTTATCCGCCTTCGCTAAGTTGATCTGCGCCACATACGTGAGTAAATCGGATGCTGCTTCAACAACTTTGGTACTTGAGCCGGAATCTCCGCTATCAAAGGCAATCATTTCATTGAGGATATTTTTAAGCGCTGTTTCATCAATCTTCTTTAAAGATTTGACAATCGTAAACGTCTGATGCAGCGTACCTTTATAATTTTTTAAACCTTTTATAGTGATATCAGCAGTGCCCACTTTCGTGTTATTGGAATACGTTACGCGGTAATCCGTGCCTTCTTTCAACGCATCATTATCCCCGCTTGTCACCGTAACTTTTGGGGTTTTGGGTTTCCCATCATAAACATATGTTTTTTGGGGAATGGTCACCTTAAAATTCGTCAGATCAATACTCTGATCCGCTGATTCTGTCGTTTTCACTTTTGGTTTAGGACTGCAGGCCGTGAGTGATGTCATCATCATAACACTTAACAATGCCGCGCCCATTTTCTTTGTGAACATAACGCCACCTCCTATTCCCATCTTATCATTTTCACATCAAATCAGCCATAAAAAAACGATAAGATTCCTCTTATCGTTCAAAAGCATGGATAAACAAACCACTGCGCAGCTTCGGTTCAAACCACGTTGATTTCGGCGGCATCAGACGCTTGGCATCAGCCACCGCTAAAAGTTCACTGATTTGCGTTGGATACATCGCAAAAGCGACGCTTCCAGGCAGCTGATCAACATCTTTTACGAGTTCACCCAGGCCGCGAATGCCGCCAACGAAATGAATACGCTCGTCAGTGCGGGGATCCTTGATTCCTAAAATAGGTGTTAATACTTCATCTTGTAGTAAAGCGACATCCAAGCGGTCAACCGGATCGTTATCACGCGCTTTGGCAATCGCGTCTTTGACATCTAAGGCATACCACCTATGATCGAGATACATTTTGACCTGTCCCTTATGAGTGGGATGACTTTGATCACTTGGCGTGATCGTAAAGATCTTACTCAACTTATTCATAAACGTATCTTGATCTAACCCATTCAGATCTTTCACAAAGCGGTTATAGTCAAGAATCTTTAACTGATTATCAGGGAATAAAACCGATAAGAAATAGTTGAATTCTTCATTTCCTGTATAATCAGGATGCTCTTTTCGGCGTTTGAGACCAACCTTGACCGCTGAAGCAGCGCGGTGATGGCCATCGGCAATATACGTGCAAGGCACCTGCGCGAAGGCATCCTTAAGCGCCTTAATATCCGCTTCTTCTTTAATGATCCAGACGCGATGAATAACCCCGTCATCCGCGGTAAAATCATAAATCGGTGTTTGTTTTTTAGCCTTGGCAATGAGGGCATCAATGGCTTCCTGAGCGCGGTACGCCAAGAAAATTGGCCCTGTCTGCGCGCTGGTCGTATCAACATGATGAATACGATCGGCTTCTTTTTTGGCCACCGTGTTTTCATGTTTCTTGCAGACGCCATTTAAATAATCATCGATAGAGGATAAGGCCACAAGTCCGCTCTGCGCGCGCCCATCCATGGTCAGTTCATACACGTAGTAACAAGGCTGCTCGTCCTGAATAAAAATGCCTTCAGCGCGCTCCTCTTCGAGCATCTCATTAGCTTTGGCGTAAACATCTTTCCCATACATGTCATGATCATCAGGAAACTGCGTCTCGGGACGATCGATATTTAAAAACGAAAGCGGATGTCCTTTCACCGCTTCTTTCGCTTCGGCGCGTGAATAAACATCATAAGGTAAAGCAGCGACATCAGCGGCCGCTTTCTGATGCGGGCGAATAGCCCGAAATGGTAATACTTGTGCCATCAATAGTTCCTCCTAAAAAAAGTTAATCCTATTATAGTGAGCTTATTCTTCTTATTCAAGAAATATTATCGCAAATTTTGTATATATCGAATCATAGTAAGTTTATTTATTATTTTAATAAATTATTCAAAAGAGTTAACTGCTCTCGTTTCACCTCTTCGCAAAAGTTATTCAAGGTGCCTAATGGAATGTTTTTATTAGCACCATGATAATCACTGCCGCCGCTCACCAATAAATGATGGCGCTTTGCTTCTTGCAAAAGCAAAGTGATTTCTTCTTCATTATACCGTGAGTAGTAACATTCCATTCCCTGAATACCGGCTTCTAAAAGCAGGTCTAACTGACGCTCTAACTCCCATTTTTCAAAATGACGCATGTGTTCACCGCCAAGGGGATGGGCCCAGATGGCGATTCCGCCAGCTTTGCGAATAGCGGTAATCGCGGTGCGATAATCAAGGCGATCCTGATCGCCAGGACAGCCTTTGATATATTTCTCAATGCCTTCACTGATACTTTGACAATAGCCATATTTCATAAGCATCCGTCCCAAATGCGGCTTAGCGGCGCTATTAAGACTATGTAAATAAGCCACATCATCGCTGTCAAAGACAATATGAAAATGCTCTTTGAGATAATCTAAACGATTGTCTAACTTACGTTTGCGCTTTTCTCTGCCTTCGGCAACAGCGGCTAATAAAGCGGGCGAAGACGGATCATAGTTATAACCTAAAATATGGACTTCACGATACTTAGTGATGGCGGAAAACTCAATGCCGCGGATAAAATGATCACCTGGCTCAATCATTGCCTCTACCTTTGCAATACCTTTGATCGTATCGTGATCAGTTAAAGCAAAGGTATGAATATGCGCCTGCTGGACATGGCGATAAAGTTCTTCGATCGTATCTGAGCCATCCGAACAAGTCGAATGCATATGTAAATCAACGTTACTCATTAGTTGACGACATCCTCACTTTCTGGCGGTGTGACATCGAAGATTAAGGCGACTAACATCGTATTCACATCGACGACATTCAAGGTTTCTCCGGCCAAAATGGCTAAACCGACGACAATTTCCTGAGCCCCTACCTCGCCTAAGAAATTAATGGAAATCTCATTATTTTCATCAATTTCCATAATTGCCCGAAACTCATTCACTTCAATATTTAAATCGGATAATGAAGATGGCAGTTCACTACGGCGCAGCTGATAGACATCAATGAGACGATGTAAATCTGTTAAGACCGAATAAGAAACTTCTAAGCGATCCTGAGACGTTTCAAATTCGAAGAAATCATCCATCATCTGCGTATACAGCTTTTCATATAATCCTAAATAGACATCAGCGGAAATGCCGGCAGGCAGGTTTTCGACATCGAAGTGGATATCTCCATTATAATGTAATTCAATAATTGTACGACTCATAGGCAAAGCCCTCCTTTCTTTCATTGTATCCCATTTCACATCTTGACATCCTCCCACGGCTAAAGCCGTGGGACTCCTTAGAGGGCGGTTGCCATCACCACACCGTATAGATGAAGATATAGGCCTCATGGCAGAATGGCATAAATGCTCATTCTGTACATGCGTTTTCGCTGTTCAGGATTCCTCCTCTATGGGGATTTCAAGGCGAGCCTCTAATTTCCTAGAAGAGCGGGTGATGTCTGACCCGTTTTTTTACTTTGTATCAGAACCCGAAGCACTGA
>OCTW010894424.1_pt1 | contig 12438 bp, 15 predicted proteins | sample 1539671 | NCBI WGS metagenome assembly OCTW01 (sample SAMN02144230, study PRJEB22623) | gut metagenome | biome: sheep rumen | host: Ovis aries | place: New Zealand | reverse complement strand
GCTCATTTCAGTCATAGGAATACGCTTAATAATACCTGCATTATTAACTAAAATGTCAATTGTACCTAATTCTTTTTCGATACTTTCAATCATTTTAGAAACTTCTTCTTCCTTAGTTACATCACAAATATAACCTTTAGCTTCTATTCCAATTTTCTTATAATTAGCAATACCTTCTGCTAATTTTTCTTCATTTCTATCATTGAATGCAATTTTAGCACCAGCTTTAGCAAGAGCGGATGCAATAGCAAATCCGATACCATAAGTACCACCTGTAACTAGTGCTACTTTACCTTCTAAAGAAAACATTTCTTGTGAAAACATATATAGAACCCCTTAATTATATTATTTTAAATCTTTAGTTTCTAACCAGTCTTGGTCATCGTAATCTTGGTTTTCTCCACACATTGCCCAAATAAATGTATAATTATTTGTTGCAGATGCTGCATGGATTGACCATGCTGGTGAAATAACAGCTTGATCTGGTCCCATTACAATGTGACGAGTTTCATCAGGACGACCCATTAAATGGAATACTCTATCTTCTTCTGGAAAATCAAAATAATAATATACTTCCATTCTACGTTCATGTAAATGACATGGCATTGTATTCCAGCATGAACCAGTAGCAAGTGCAGTCATACCCATAGCTAATTGGCATGAATCAATGATTGCAGTATTAACATATTGGTTAATAACACGCTTATTCATATGAGCTTCATCACCAAGGTGCTTGTGAATACATTCAACAGCTTTAATATCACCCTTGAATGAATCTAAATTTTCTTTTGTATATGCAATATATACAGTTGGGTATGTCTTATGAGCTGGGCTTGAAGACATATAGAATTTAGCAGGATTCTTTGAATCTACTGATTCAAACTTAATCTCTTTAACACCCATACCAATATACATACCATCACGTGGTTTAATATCATATGTAGCACCATCAAGAGTAACTTTACCTGCACCACCAACATTAATAAATGCCATTTCACGACGCTCTAAGAAGAATTTGCAACGCATTGCATCATTACCTTCTAATTTAAGAGTTTTTGTTACTGGTTTAATACCACCAACAATAATTCTATCTTGATGAGAATAAGTTAAAACAACATCATCATCAGCAAATACTTCTTCAATAAGATAATTTTTTCTTAACTTTTCAGTATCGTAAAATTTTGAATCTTCTGGATTATTAGCATATCTAACATCAAATTTCATAAAAATTCTCCTTTTTTAAAAAGAAAGAGGTGCTAGAGTAGCACCTCATATTAAATTATTTTTTAATTTATATAGCTTACTCAAATAATTATTTATTTAATAATTAACGTTGAACTCTACCTGAAGCGTCTCCACCAGCAAGCTTTTCAACTTCCTTAACTGTAACTAGGTTGTAGTCACCGTTAATAGTGTGCTTTAATGCTGAAGCAGCAACAGCAAATTCTAGAGCTTCACCTTGAGTCTTCTTAGTTAATAAACCGTAAATTAAACCACCAGCGAATGAATCTCCACCACCAACACGGTCGATGATTGGGTCGATGTCATAACGCTTAGATTGATAGAACTCTTCACCATCATAGATAAGAGCCTTCCAACCATTGTGAGTAGCTGAGAATGATTCTCTTAATGTTGAAACAACATACTTGAATCCGAATTCCTTCTTCATTTGCTTGAAGATTTCATAGTATCCATCAGCATCAGTCTTACCACCAGTTACGTCAGCATCTGGTTTGAATCCTAAGCATAATTGAGCATCTTCTTCATTACCAATACATACGTCAACATATTTCATTAATGGCTTCATAACTGAAATAGCCTTTTCAGATGTCCATAACTTAGCACGGAAGTTTAAGTCAACTGAAACGATAACACCATGCTTCTTAGCAGCCTTTAAAGCAGCTTCAAGAACTTTTGCAGAAGCATCAGAAATAGCAGGAGTAATACCTGACCAGTGGAACCAACCAGCACCTTCGAAAATCTTATCGAAATCGAAATCTTCAACTTTTGCTTCAGCAATTGCAGAATGAGCTCTGTCATAAACTACTGAAGAAGCACGCATTGAAGCACCAGTTTCAGAATAGTAAATACCAATTCTTTCACCACCACGAGCGATATTAGATGTATCAACACCATATCTTCTTAATGAATTTAAAGCAGCTTGACCAATTGGATTGTCAGGTAACTTTGTAATAAATGCAGCATCAAGACCATAGTTAGCGCATGATACAGCAACGTTAGCCTCACCACCACCGAAAATGATATCGAATTGATTAGCTTGAACAAAACGAGTATTCATTGGTGTAGATAAACGTAACATGATTTCACCCATTGTTACGACTTTTTTTGAATTTGGTTGTAAATTCTTCATAACTTAAAAATCTCCTTAATATAATTACTTTTCAATTTTAATTTTAAATACTGCCTTCTCAACAGTACCACCATCAACATCACATTTAGCAAGATGTACATCTTCTGTATATACAAGAGCAAATCCTTCATTTAAAACGAACCATTGACTATCTTTAACAGCATCAACGTCACCTTGATTATATTTTGTAACATCCTTTTCAGGATTGTATGGTGTTGTAACCTTTAAATCTGGGTTTGAAATATCTGTATAAGCGAAATATTCATTACCCTTTAATACAACTTGTAAATCCATGTAGTTTTCATGGTTTTCAAAGAAAGTATCTTTTTTGTCTTTAGCAACATATGTATTACGATTTACATAAACATTCTTACCATCGATTTCAGTTTTACCTTCAGGTAAAGCTAATAATCCTTCAAGACCCTTTTCTTCAATGAAATTAATACAAGTATCTATATTTTTTGAAATACCTTTATAACGATATAAATATTTTAATTTTCCTACTATCATATACTACCTCTGTACTTCTGCATGGCCATTTGTTTTCATAAAATCTTCAATATCTTCACAGCTTAATAAACAAGCATCACCATAAATAGTATGCTTTAATACTGAAGTATTTAATCCCCAATTTACAGCAAAATCAGGATCATTAAAGTTCTTTAATAAACCATGTATTACACCACTAGCAAAAGCATCTCCACCACCAATTCTATCAAAAATCATAAATTTGATAGGCTCAGTAAGTTTACATGTTGTTTGAGTGTAATAATAACCTGCTAAAGAGTTTTCAGTTGCACTATAAACAACTCTATCTGTACCAAAGACATATGTTACACCATACTTCTTCATCATCTTAGGACATACATTTTGTCTTTTTTCATGCATAGATGCATTTTCAAGACCTTCATCTAGTGGAATATCTAGAAGTGTATTGCAATCCCAGAAAGAACAGAATGCAACATCAACATATTTAATAATACGTTGATACCATGGTTTTGCTTCCTCCATTGTCCATAATTTTGCACGATAATTGAAGTCGAATGAAACTTTAATATTATGCTCATGACAATATTTACAACATTCTAACGCAACTTCAGCAACACGTTCATTTAATGCTAAAGAAATACCTGATACATGGAACCAAGTAGCTCCTTCAAAAACATCAGCTAAATCAAATTCATCAAGTGAAATACGTGTAATCGCAGAGTGCTTTCTGTTATAAATAACCTTTGATGGTCTACCACCGAATCCTGATTCAAGGAAATAGATACCTAAAGTAGTTGATCCTCTAACAATATAATCAGTGTTAACACCATTAGCCTTTAAATGGCTAATGGCACCATCACCAAGTTGGTTTGGTGGAAGTTTAGACATAAAATAAGTATTATGTCCCATATGTGATAAAGCAACCGCAACGTTTGCTTCTCCTCCACCATAATTTGCAATGTATGAATGAGTTTGATTTATAGTTTGATGATCTGGAGTAGATAATCTTAACATTATTTCGCCAAATGTAATAATTTTTTCTTTGTTTCTAACCATTTGACATTTCCTCCAAGAATCTTTATAAACTACTTACCAGCAGCCATTTCAGCACGAGCAGCACGAACAGCTTCAACGTATTGTTTAGCTCTTTCAGTTGTTTCTTTTAAATCACCTTTTGCAGCTGGAGCTGTTAAGTGAGAACCTGAAGAAATGCATACAGCACCCTTCTTAATCCATTCACCAGCATTTTCAAGATTTACTCCACCTGATGGCATTAAGTTAGCATAAGGAAGTGGTCCCTTTACGTCCTTAATGAAGTTAGGTCCAAGCATATCTCCTGGGAATACCTTAATTACATCTGAACCATATTCCATAGCTGTAACGATTTCCTTAATTGTTTGAGTACCTGGAATATATGGTACTTGATATCTATTGCAAAGTAATGCAACTTCCTTATTAAATGATGGAGCAACGATAAACTCAGCTCCTGCAAGGATAGCTGCTCTTGCAGTTTCTGGGTCAAGAACTGAACCAGCACCACAAATTAACTTGTCAGCAGAAATTTCTTTCTTTAATGCTGAAATAACCTTATCAGCACCTGGAACTGTAAAAGTAACTTCAATACCTTTTACTCCACCTTCTGTACAAGCTTTACCAATATTAACTGCTTCTTCTGGAGTCTTAGCACGAACAACGGCTACAACACCACATTCAGATAAACGATTTAATACATCAAATTTCTTCATAATTAAATTCCTCTCTTTGTGTACTATTTCAAGTATAACAACCTCTCGTTATACTATACCTTAAATATTATATAATTTTTAACTTGCGATTGTCAATTAAAAAAGAAGGTCTAAAATGAGATTACGTATACATTTAAAACCTTCATATTTTATTTTATTGTTATTGATTAAAACCACTCTTAAAAATATTAATAACTTCTTCTTTGCTAAATGGATCACAGGCTTTGCAAAATTCATTTAAAATATCATCAGATGGACATTTTCCAAATTTTAAATAATTTTTAGGCATACCATATTTATCATATATGAAATATAACATTTTGAATCCATCTTCAATATTTTTCGTTTTAAATAAATCATTAAAATATTCAAGCACAAGATCTTTATTAATATTATATAATCCTTTCAAAAATAAAGGAAAATATACTATTAATGCGTCTCTATAGCTCATATTAAGAAGTGATTCACCTATTCCTTCTAAACTATAAATAGAATAGCCTATTTCGCTTCCACCATTTGACATAAGACCTGATACATTAATGCTAGAATTAATTAATAAATTAGTTCTAGCTTCTAAATTATTTAAATCTTTTAATAATATATCTCCAGAATACATTAAATTCTTAATTACAGATCTAGCAATTCTTCTTCCTATTCCAACACTTCCAAGCATTGAACAAGAGGCCTGAACAAATTGTTCCATTATACAATATGAGGTTTGTTTGATGTCAAGTGAATACGTTAAATAAGGACACAAAATTGCTACATCTGGATATATACCATAAAGAGAGCCGTGTCTGTTATTTTCAAAATCATCAATTTCAGCTGCACTATCTGTTTCAGATCCACCGGCAGGATATGTTGGAATTTCAACTGTAAATAAATGATCTAATCCTGTTGGGTCTTCTTTATGAGATAAATAGTCCCATAAATTATCATTCAACGCACCAAAAGAAACAATCTTTGCCATGTCCATGACAGTTGAACCACCAACGCCAATCACAGCTTCTATTTCTTCTTTTTTGCATATTTCAATTGCTTCTAAAACCTTTTTATAATCTGGTTTCTCTATTCCACCAAAATCAATAAATTCAATTTCATAAAGATTTAAATAAGTAACTATCTTATCATAATTACCACTAGACTTTAGTGAGTTTTTACCATACATTAACAAAACTTTTTTATATTTTAAAATATTAAGATTAGTTAAAGAATTATTTCCGCAATAAACTTTAACAGGAAACATAAATGAAAAGTCTTCCATACACACTCCTAAGTTACCATGTAATTAATGAAATCATACCAATAAAATATGTTATTAAACAAATTAATAATGTATATAGCCAAATATATTTTTTACTTTCAACTAATTCTTTTCTTGCTTCATTATTAGAATTATCATCTACAACTTTACATTTCATAGTACAATATTGACTAAATGTAATTTGTTCAATCGCAAATATTAATAATTCTACTCCAAATAATATAGCACATCCAATAGCCTTTGATTTTGCTGTTAAGCCAAAATTATAAGTTTGAATATTTAAATATAAGTTTGCAAAAAATTGAAGAATTGTATTTGTCGCACAAATGACATAATGACTTTTTTTATTAAACTTAAAAATATATGCAAGTGATATTTGTGCAATTATTATTAAGGCCATTCTTAGTATAAACATTCCTACTGCTAATCCATAATTAAAATTTTTAACAAAATTTAATCCTTCATTAAAGTTGCACGCAAAATAACTTGTAGCTCCATAACAAGTTAATTCTTTACTTTGAAATACATCACCTGTAATCTCATCACTAATCACTACAATAAAATTTCTAGAAATAGGTCCATAATAATCAAAACGAACAGATGTTCCTGTAAAATCTTTATACGCACTAGAAAAATAGTAATCATCAGGCAAGGCTTTTTTATATATAACAGATTCATCCTTATAATCTGATTGACCAGGACCAAGGGTAGCTAACATAACCCTATGCTTTGAATCAGTTAAATTATTAAGCGTAATTGATACTGAATAAGACATATCAATATTACTAGCTTTTATAGGTATTGTAATAAATAAACTCATTAATAATAAAGTTATAAAAATATAAATCTTCTTCATGGTTTATCTCTCCTTTTTTACTTTCCTTACACTTAATTATATAACAAAATTCGACTTAAATTCAACAAAAGTAGCAAAATCCGAGGTATAAAAAAACTCTAAAATATGAAAAACATTTTAGAGTAAATTTATATTAGTCAGCGAAATCAAATTCAAAGCCTAAAACGTCAATAGTATCTCCGTCTTTAGCTCCGGCTTTTCTTAATTGTTCATCTAAGCCCCAGCTTCTTAATCTTCTTAAGAATTTTTCAACTGCTTGATCTTGTGCAAAGTTAGTCATAGCCATTGGCTTTTCTAAGAATTTTCCTTCTACATACCAATAATTATCAGTTGGATGAGTTATAACAAATTCTTTTTCTTGTTCAGTAAACTCATAAGTTACAACATCTTTTTCATCGTCTTCTACTAAATCAAAACGAGGAGTTGCTTGAATTAAATTATAAATTTTATATTTTAATTCATCTAAATTCATATGATTTAATGCAGATATTTCAATAACTTCTACACCAGGAACTTTTTCTTTAAATCTTTGAAGATTTTCTTTAGCTCCGTCCATTTCCATTTTATTAGCTACAATAATTTGAGGACGCTTTGATAAGTTCATCTTGTAAGTTTTTAATTCATTATTGATAATACAATAGTCTTCATAAGGATCTCTACCTTCAGTAGCAGCCATATCGATTACGTGTACAATAACACGGCAACGTTCAATATGTCTTAAAAACTCAAAACCAAGACCTGCACCTTGGCTAGCACCTTCAATTAAACCTGGTAAGTCTGCCATAACAAATGATCTGTCTTCATCAACACGAACCATTCCAAGATTTGGAGTAAGAGTTGTAAAATGATAACTTGCTATACGAGGTTTACAATTTGACATACTAGAAATTAAAGTAGATTTACCTACAGATGGGAATCCAACAAGACCACAATCAGCTAAAACCTTTAATTCACAACGAATATATCTATGTTCACCTGGTTCACCTTTTTCAGCATAATCAGGACATTTTAAAGTTCTAGTAGCAAGTGCCATATTACCACGACCACCTCTACCACCTTTAGCAATTACTTCTTCTTGGCCATCTTGAGTAATATCTGCAATAACTTTTTGTGTATCATCATTATAAATAGTTGTACCCAGAGGAACATGTATATATGTATTTTCGGCGCCACGACCATAAGCACCTTTTTTCATTCCACGCTCTCCTTCTTTAGCTAATATAACTTTTTTATAACGAAGTTCAAGTAAGGTGTTAAGATTCTTATCTCCAACAAAGATAATAGAACCACCTCTACCACCATTACCTCCATAAGGACCACCGTATTCAATTTTTAGTTCTCTACGATAAGAAACGATTCCGTCTCCACCTTTTCCAGCTCTTAGTTCAACTTTGACTTCATCTAAGAATTCCATATGGTTTTACCTCCATAATTCATTTTTTTCAAAAAAAGACACCCATAGAGTGGGTGTCAAAATTACTACTCAGCGATTGGATAAACTGAAATTTGCTTCTTACCTGAACGACCTAATGTCTCGTATTTAACAGTTCCAGTTACCTTTGCAAATAAAGTGTCATCTCCGCCGATACCAACGTTCTTACCAGCATTAAACTTAGTACCACGTTGTCTATAAAGGATAGAACCAGCAGTTGCGAATTCACCGTCGCTCTTCTTAGCACCTAAACGCTTAGATTCAGAATCACGACCGTTCTTAGTAGAACTTACACCCTTCTTAGAAGCGAATAATTGTAAATCTAAAAATAACATGTAATTAACCTCCTATTTAAGATTTTTTAACATTTTTTGGATATTGTTTAGATACAGTTTCTAAGTAATCGACTAAATTATCCATCACTTTAACAACTATATTTTCTTTAATATCTGTTTCAATAATAAACTTGCCTTCTTCGTGAACTAATGTTCTGATGTTGCAACTAAAACCAAGTTTATCAATTAAATTTGCTGTCAATGCAACAGCTGTAGAAATTGAAGAACAAACTATATCAAAACCATAAGTTCCTGCCATAGCATGTCCTATAACTTCTATTCTATAAAAGTCATCGCCTTTAGCGATAGTATACTTAGTCATTATTAAGCATTAATGCTTGTAATAGTTAATTTAGTATAAGATTGACGGTGTCCATGCTTTCTTCTTGAGTTTGTCTTGTCAACATACTTGAAGATAGTGATTTTTGGACCACGACCATTCTTTTCAACCTTAGCAGTTACAGTAGCACCCTTAACGTATGGAGCACCAATAACTGTCTTGTCTCCACCTAAGAATAATACCTTATCAAATGTGTAAGTTTCACCAGCTTCAACGTTTAACTTTTCAACGAAGATAACTGAATCCTTTTCTACTTTAACTTGCTTTCCACCAGTTTCAATAATTGCGTACATGTCGCTACACCTCCTATAAAATTTTTTAAGACTCACTATTAAGGTAAGTAAATTTAATTACTTTTTATAACCTTTTCTAAGTGGTGCATGTTACAACAGCATAATTATATATAATCTTTTTGCATTTGTCAATATTATTAATCAATAATTTCTTTTAAATGTTATTTTGTTATTTGACTTTTTAAGAGAAAAAATCTGAGTATTACTCTTATTAAAATCGACCAAATAAAAAATGATTAACCCTTTGGTAAGTATAAAAGGATTAATCATCATTTAAAAACTTATAAAATTTAAGCATTTTGTTCTATTAAATTAGAATTATTTGTATTTTCTTTATCTTTTTTTCTTGTGAATAAATTAACTATTTTTTTAGGAACGAATGTCAAAGTACCTGCTATAACTTGAGGATATAATATAAGTGCATCCTTAAAGGCTTGTCTTCTTATATCTTCTCGTGTAATACAATTACCATCTTTAAATAAATATTTTCTTGCAACACAACCAATTCTTAAAGTTAATAAGGCATTTGCTAAACCTTGTGTAACAGAAGATAAAACAGTTTTTGCAAATGGTATTTCAGAAAGAGCTGATGTAGCTGAATTAGGTAAAATATCATCCATCGAAATAGATTGTAATCCTTCAGCAATTAATGCTGTACCAAAGATTTTAACTAATAATTTAGATAAATTTCTCATATTAGGTCTAAAGCCACATTTTACAACTAATTCTTTAACCATGTTAATATCAACACTAAATACAGTTATCATATCTACTCTAGCATTTTGGCAAATAGCAGTTGAAATTAAAACAGTTTTAGCTTTTCTAATTATAATTTTATTTAATTTGTTTCTTATTTCTTTTTCAAATACAAGCTGTAGATTTAATTGCAATTCATCATATGATTTATAATTAGTAAGTAATTTAACATTTTCTTCTTCTAAATCATTAGCCTTAATGATGTTTTTAGCGACTAAACGATAAGCTTTTCTTTGTTTACGATTTGCATTATCATTAATTTCTGAATTGAAAGTAGGACTAGTCACAATTATTCTTATAGGATTTATAATTCCAAAGAAAACTAATATTACAACTAAGCCATAGAAAACATATTCAACAATTTGATTAATTTTTCTTAATTTTTCACCAATATCCATTACACATGCAACTAATATTATCACAAATAAAATTAAGCAACAAATTGCAATAAGATACCATAATTTTTTAGCTTTTTTATTCATAGAATATTCCATCCTTCCTAGATTGATGTAGATGTATTATTTTTGTAATAAAGATAGATAAAGCTACCATAAAGAAAACTCCACCTATAATAAACTTAATCCACCAAATATAATTAGCATTACTTGCAATAAGTACAAATCCAGCTAAAAATTTAAATGAATCAATAAAGATTTGATTTATCTTAATTTTAGCTAAAAATATTCTAATAACCGGAACAATTAAATAAACAATACCTAAAAATACTGATAATAAAATATATTCTTGTCCAAAATTAATCGCAATAACTCCGACAAAAACATTAATTAAAGCTTCTGTTAAATTTAATATATAATCTTGTTTACTATCTACTCTAATATTTAACATAGTAAATTTAAAGATTGCAATACCTAGTATTACTCCACACATTATATAATAAGTGAATGGTAGCGAATATTTTGCAGGAGCTATAAAATAAATCAATGATAAAGTTGTAAATAACATTAAGAATATAAATGATACTCTTTTAAAGAAATGATATTCCATTCTGCTCATCCCCTTTAATATAATTATACAAAAAGGAAATAAAAAAAGCCACATTTTAAAGTGGCTATTTAGAACTTGTTAAATATTTTTTAATTTCGACGGCTGCACATGCACCATCACCGACTGATTTTGCAACTTGAGGTAATCCTCCAATTACATCTCCTCCTGCAAAAATACCAGGGATATTAGTTTGGAAATCTTTTACTACAATATTTTGTTGATCATCCATAACTAAACCTAAATGTTTTGCAAATGAGAATGCATTTGCTGAACCAATCGCAATAAACACACCGTCTAAATCATAATGATTATTTTCTGTATCAATACCTGTAAGATGATTTGAATCACCTACAAATGATACAATCTTATCTTTAACAACAGGTAAATCATTTACATTAGTATCTAATCCATTTGTAAAAATAGTTATATCCTTTGTAAACTTTCTTAATGTGTCTAATTCATTTTCCATAAAGTGTGAATTACCAACAATTCCTAATTTCTTACCTCTATAGAAAAATCCATCACATATTGCACAATATGAAATTCCTTTTCCTTCATATTCCTTTAAATTTTTAGCAATTACTCTAGCACGAGCTTTACCTGTAGCTAAAAAGATTGTTTTTCCCTCATATGTGTTATTTAGTGCTTTAACACTAAATCCACCATTTTCACCATATTCAATAGAAATAACTTCATCAGTTACTACATCAATTCCAAATTCTTTAGCTTGATCTATTCCTTTTTGAATAAGTTCAGAACCTTTAATATGTGGTACAGCATAATAGTTATCAATATAACCACTATTTTCAAGTGCACCTAAATCCTTACCTATAACTAAAGGATTATAGTTAAATCTTTTAAGATAAATTGCTGCTGTAATTCCTGCTGGACCATTACCAATTACAATTGTATCGTACATTATAATTAATCCTTATTAAAGAAGTCCTCAACAAAGGCTTCATCACGAAGTCCTAAGAATGTATCTACTAATTGTCCATTCTTAAATTTAGCAACAAAAGGAATTGAAGTAATATTGAACTTCGCGCAAAGTTCAGGATTTTCATCTACATCAACCTTTGCAAAGAATACATTATTATTTCTATCTGCTACTCTCTCAACAATTGGACCTAATGCTCTACAAGGTCCACACCATGTAGCCCAAAAGTCTACAATTACTGTCTCATTATTTTTTAAAGCTTCCTCAAATGTTTTATCTGTTAATACTGTCATATTAATTACCTCTTTTCATATTACAACTTCATAATACTATATATTTAAATTGTATGCAATTAATTTGCTTAACCTATTATATTTAAAATTATTCAAATGTTAACTCTCTTATATATAAATAAATGCTTCTGTTTAAATTTAGTTTACAATACGAAAAAAAATTCGATTATTTTCAAAAAACTTATTGACTATAGCGTTATTTTTGATATAATAAATGAGCAATTAAAAATAAATGCAGCAGTAGTATAATGGCTTATTACTCCGCACTACCAATGCGGGGATACGGGTTCGATTCCCGTCTGTTGCTCCAATATTTAATCTG
>OCTW011579908.1_pt1 | contig 12440 bp, 6 predicted proteins | sample 1539671 | NCBI WGS metagenome assembly OCTW01 (sample SAMN02144230, study PRJEB22623) | gut metagenome | biome: sheep rumen | host: Ovis aries | place: New Zealand | reverse complement strand
GCCCGCCGCGCCCCGCGCGCGACGGCCGGTCGCGGCCTCCCCCTCCAGTTGGAGGGTATCCACCGGAGCCGGGGTTGGTGTATAAATGCCACCGACGAAGAAACAAACCCAGACAACGTCACCACGACAGGAAAAAGGAGTGATTGAAATGAAGAAGACGATCCTGCGCTCCCTGCTGTTCGCCCTCGCGGGCTCCTTTGCCATGAACCTTCGCGCCGAAGTCGCGTGGACGACCGGCGAGGGCGCGCCCGGCGACTGGTCCCCGCTTTCGAACAACCTTCTGTTGAACCAGACCGGGACGACGACAGGGACGATATCGTTCTTGACCCCCGTCGCGCAGAACATCACGAGGATTACAGATGGCGTGGTGCCGACATCCCGTCGATATGCCGAGATGCTCGGATTCGCAAAAGACGCGACCGTGGAATGGAACTTCGGCGCCCCCAGGACGCTGGAGAGGATTCGCATCACCACGTGCGACATCACCGATGGACGTCAGTACGACGACATCGCCATCGCCGACGTTTTGGTGAAATACGCCGCCTCGGGAGACTGGGTTTCGCTTGGATGCGGATCGATCAATTGGAAGGGTACCGATGGCGCGGGCATCATGCTGTATGTGACGCTTGAGGATTCGGTCTCCGGGCACATCGCCGAGGGCGTCATGGGGTTGCGCGTGAAATTCGGCCAGCACAACAATGTCGCGCAGTATTATTCCGAGATCGAGGCCGTCGGTTTCGCGGAGGCGACGGGTCCCGTCCTCGGACCCGTTGATGTTGCCCCGGCGAAGACCAAGGCGACGGTCTCCAGCTCGATCGTCGATGTTGGCACGGACGCGACCACATGCGACGTCTACCTCGCGCTCGACGGCGGCGCGGCAACGAAGATCGCCACGGGTGTGACGGGGGCGTTTTCGTATGCGCTCAAGGGACTGACGGCCGGAACGGAATACGCCTACGAACTCTCCGTTTCCAACAACGCCGCGACTGCCAAGGGAACGGTGCGGAGCGGCACGTTCACGATGCTGGCCGCCGATGCGCAGACCGCGTCGTGGACGCAGAAGGACGTCGCGCCGGGCGATTGGACGGCGCTGTCCGGCAACATCCTCTCCGGCAACCATGGCGCGCTCGCAAGCGGCGCCATCGCCGGAACGAACTACGCGACGGACGACTCCGGCGTGCTGACGGACGGAACCGTGCCGACGACGGGAGGCGCGGCGTATATCTACGGCTTCCAGAACAATGCGGTGATGGAGTGGACGCTAGACAACGCCATTACGCTCGAGCGGCTTCGCATTTCGGCGTGCTATCTGGCTGGCAACGCATATACAAGACTTGCGGTCGGTTCGGTTTCCGTGAAACTCGCCGGTTCGGACGCCTGGACCGCGCTTGACGCCCCGGCCTTTTCCGACATCGCCGGAAAGAGCCAGAACGTTATCCTCCTGGCGACCCTTTCCGATTGCGAGACGGGCGTGCTTTCGGAAAACGTCGTGGGGCTCAGGATTGTCTTCGGAAACGTCAACGCGCTAGGAAGTTATTGCGCCGAAATCGAGGCCGTCGGACAGGCGGAGACGAAGAAGGGAAAGATGGTGATCTTCGTCAACTGACGACGGGAGAAACAACGAAACCGGACACTGCGGAGCGACGACCATGAAGAAACACTTGCTGGGTGCGATACTTGCCGCGGCGGCTTCCGTCTCGATGGGCGACGTCGTTCTGCCGGCCACGTCGACGATCGCAGACATCCAGTCGGCCATCGACGGCGCGCAACCGGGCACGGTCATTGCGCTCGCGGACGGCACGTACGCGCTCGACCGGACGCTCTACGTGACGAACGGCGTCACGCTCGACGGCTCGCACCGCGACGCGTGCATCCTGGCCGGGGATGGCAGGACGGGGCTTGCGGCGGCGGTCGTCGTTGATCACCCGAGCGCTTGCGTCAAGAACCTGACGATCATGAACGTCTCGGTCGGCATGGCGGGCGACTACTCCTTCGGCGGCGCCGTGCGGATCGTGGGCGGCCTGCTGACGCAGTCGCGCGTGACGGGCTGCACGACGACGTACGCGGGCAACCGCACGGGAGGCGTGTCCCTGGAGGGGTCGTCCGCGAACGCCGCGGCGATGACCTTCTGCATGGTCGACCACAACTCCTCGCCGGGAGGCGTCGGCGGCGTCCGGCTCTTCGAAAAGGCCGGCACGATGGCGAACTGCCTTGTCTGGGCCAATTCGGGGAAGACCGCCGGCGGCGTCGGCGTCATCAACACGACGGCCTGGCAGCCCGCGAACATCGTCAACTGCACGGTCGCCGGCAACTCCGCGAGCCAGCAGGGCGGCGGCATCAACCTCTCGGTCGCGAACGTGCAATGGCAGGGCGCCAGCTACGCGCCGGTCGTGAACACGATCGTCGCGGGCAACGCCGCGCCGACCGGCGCGGACCTGTATTTCGGAAACGACGACTGCCGGAACTATACCGGCTTCAACTGCCTGTGCCCGACGGTGGCCTACGGCGCGAATCCGCAGACGGGCGATCCGATGTTCCTGTCGCCGGAGTCGGGCGACTTCCATCTGCAATCCGGCTCCCCGGCCCGCAACGCCGGCGACGCGGCCAAGGCCGAGTCCGTTCTTGGGTGCGCTCTCGCGGGGACGGAGGACTTCTACGGGCTCGACCGCATCCTGGAGGGCTCGGTCGACATCGGCTGCGCCGAGTTCGATCCGACCGTGGTCGCGTGCTCGGTCGTGAAGAGCAAGGATCCGGTGTTCACGGGGGAAACGGTGACGCTGACGGCGTCCGTGTCCGGCTTCGACGAAGGTGCCGTCCTTCTCTACCGGTGGACGATCCGTCCGGAGGACGGCGGCTCGCCTATGACGCTATGGGGGACCCCGGTCACGATGAAACCGACCGCGCCGGGCACCTATTGGGTCGATCTGACGGTCTCGAGCTCGCAGTCCCAGACTTCCGTCGACGCCGTGCCGACGACGTTCGTCGTCCTTCAGAACACCATCTACGTGACGTCCGCGGCGAACCCGGACTGCGCGTATCCGTACGCCGAGCCCCGCACGGCGGCGACCAACCTGAACGAGGCGCTGCTGGCGTCGTTCGAAGGCGCGACGGTCGTTCTGGACGGAGGGACGCACAGGGTGTTCGAGACCGTGTCGATCCCCAGGGGAGTCACGGTCCGCGGCGCCGGGCGCGACCGGACGACCATCTACGCGGCGCAGCCGTTCAATACGGTCGTCCGCATCAACGGGGATGGCGCCGAGCTTCGGGACGCGACGGTCGCCCACGGCCGGATGTCCGAAAGCTGGAAATACGTGCCCTCGGGCGTCGAGATCGGCGTCGACGGCGGCACGTTGGCGGACTGCCGCGTGACGGACTGCACGGCCGGAAACTTCGGCTGCATGGACGGCGCCGTGAAGATCGCGGGGGACGACGCCCTCGTGACGCGCTGCCTGATCGACGGCAACTCGGTGGAGCGTGGAGATGGCTGGAACAACAGCTGCGGCGGTATCCGCGCGACGAAGGGGCGGATCGAGAACTGCGTGGTCACGAACAACGTCGGCTCCGTCTACAACGGGGCCAGTGCCTCGGGTGTCATCCTCGACGGATCGGTGACGATGCTGAACTGCACGGTGATCGGGAATCGCATGGTAAGCGGCATGTCCGGCGGCGGGGTCCAGGCGGCGAACGCCTCGGCGGTCGTCCGGAACTGCATCATCGACGGCAACCTGAACGGAGACGGCACCGAGACGAATTATTTCGGCAACGGAGCGTCGTTCTCGTACTGCCTCTCGTCGGATGCGGCGCCGGAGGGGAGCGAGGGGTGCATCGCCGCCCGCCCCGTCTTCGACAAGCGGAATCCGCTGCGTCTCGCCTACCGCACGTCCGGCAGGAGCCAGGGCAGCGCGGCCGGCTACGAGGCCCGTCTCCTGGAGGCGACGGACTTCTTCGGCCGGCCGCGGGTAAAGTTCGTTTCGAAGAAGGGCGTCGCCGACATCGACATCGGCGCGGCCGAGTCGAAGTTCATCTCGGACGCGACGCTCCTGATCTTCCGCTGAACCCAACGGGAGGGAGGGAGATGGAAAACATGCCGTCCGCCGGCGCCACGGGCTCCTTCGGCGCTCAGGTGTCGGAGGACGGCCGGATGATGTCGCACGGCGGCGCCTGGTCGACCTGGGGCTGCGCCTATCGCGGGAGCGGCGTCGCGCGCGTCTTCTTCGTCCAGCGCGCCGGCGGCGAGTCGAAGGGCTACGAAGCCTTCCGCTCCCTGGTGGACAGGGACGCGGAGACGAGCTACGCGCCGAACGCAAAATCGTGAAGGGCATCTGTCCTTTCGGACCGTTGCCCGGCAGGGTGCCGGATGGTAGAATGAAACGCATGAAACGGACAATCTTCCTTTCCGCCGCGGTCGCCGCGGCGCTTTCCATGAGCGCGGCGCTTCCGTGCCGGGCTGGCGCGACGTGGTGGACTGTGCCGGCGATGAGCAATGTCCAGCGCCTGCCGGACGCGATTCCCGCCGACGGCAAGGAGGGCGGCACTGTCCGCATCGTCGCCGCCCGCGGCGAATACGAGCCGGGCTCGTTCGTCGTCCGCGCCGACGAGGACCTCGGCAAGGTGCAGCCCGTCGTCGGACGGTTCGTGAGCGAAAAGGGCGATGTCTTCCCCGCGGACGCGCTGGACCTCACGGTCGTCAAGGTCTGGTACCAGAACAAGAACGGGTGGTTCAGCTACTTCGCCGACACGGGCTTCAAGCTCTGCCCCGAGCTGCTGCTGCACGACGAGGACCTCGTCCGCGTCGACACGGCGAAGGAGGCGAACTACGCCCGGATCACGGGGCCGGACGGGACGACGTCCGAGTGGTGGCTCAATCCGCCGCGGCTCCTGAACGGGCGCTACTACGACCATTTCGTCCCGACGACCGCCTTCCCGTCGATGCGCCCCGGCTTCGCCGACGCGAAGACGATCCGGCCCGTCTCGCTGGAGAAGGGCGTCAGCAAGCAGTTCTTCCTCACGGCGCATGTCGCGCCCGGCACGCCCGCCGGAACCTACCGCGGCGAGATCGGGTTCGGGTCGTTCTCCGTTCCCGTCTCCATCCGGGTCCTCGACTTCGAGCTCCCGAGGCCGATGGCCTACGCCGATCCCGGGATGGACTTCCGCGTCTGCTTCTACGACTACATCAACCGCGGACAGATCCTCGCGCTCAACGGCGGCGACGAGGAGCTCATGTGGCGGCAGATGGAGGCGATCCTCGCGGACGCCGTCGCGCACGGCCAGGACATGAAGTGGATCCCGGGCGCGACGGCCTCGGCCGAGGCCGAGCGCACGATCGCCGTCATGAAGAAGGTCGGGATGCGGACGGACGTCTTCGTCGGCGGCGTCGACTTCGTCTGGAAGGAGCGCGACGCCGCGGCGTCCCGGACGCGCGCGGAGCGCATCGCCGACTACTACGACCGCACCTACGGCCACCACGACGTGTACGGCGGCTACGGCGACGAGCCGGGGACGTCGTTCTTCCCCGACAACCGGGCGATCTTCGACGCCTACCAGGCCGCGGGCCTGAAGTTCATCATCGCCTCGCACGACCACATCTTCGACCTCGCCGGCTACCGCTGGAACTGGCACAACGCCTCCCGCAAGCCGACCGACCCCACCGCGCCGAACGTCTGGAACAAGATCGGCACGGGAACCTACAGCGCGTGGTACGCCGATCAGCACGTCGGCGCGGAGGACCCGGAGCTGAGCCGCCGCCAGAACGGACTCGGCGCCTGGCTCAGCGGCTATTCCGCCCTCTGCAACTACGCCCACCACCTCGGCCCCTGGAACGACGACTCCGAGACCTACAAGCCGATGGTCTACGCCTACGGCACGGCGGACGGCGTGATCGACACGCTGCAGTGGGAAGGCTTCCGCGAGGGCGTCGACGACATCCGCTACGCGACGCTCCTGATGGCGCTCGCGCGAGAGGCGGAGAAGTCCGGCGACATCGAGCTGCGCTACCTCGCCGGCAAGGCGAAGGTGCTGCTCGCGCGCTTCGACGCGAAGACGGGCGACCTCAACGCCGCGCGCGGCGAGATGGTCTGCTTCATCGAGCGGCTGCGCGCCGCGCTGGGAGACCAGGCGGACCTCACGATCGCCGCCGCGAAGCGGCCCGGCGTCGAGCGCAAGCCCTACCCGCCCGCGGAGGAGGAGCCCGCGCCGGCCGACCCGAAGGCGCTCGCGGACTACTACGCCAAGCGCTACCGCGTCGAGGAGCAGATCGACGTCCTTCGGAGCGGCGGCTTCAAGACCGAGGCCGCGAAGGTGCTGTTCGGGCGCTCCGCCGAGCGTTCGCGGGAGGCCGTCGCGCTCGCCGAGGAGGGGCTCGCGGACGCCGCGGCGGCGAACGACCGCGCGCGATTCCTCGACGCGTGGAGGTTCCTGCTGGACAACGCCCCCGAAGCCGCCGACCGGCACGCGGAGGAGGCGGTGCGCGTCCTCGGCGCGGCGGCGGCCGCGGACGAGTGGCTCAGCCACGGCGCGGGGCTGAGCGTGGCGTATGACGCCAACTGGGCGCGCCTGCGCCGCGAGTACGAACTGGCGCGCGCGGCGGACGGCGCCAGCACGAACCGCCTGTGGTCCTTCAAGGTCGTGCAGTACGCGATCCCGGCCTGGCTCGAGACCGGCGACGCGGAGACGGTCGCCGCGTTCTGCGACCTCGGCCTCGCGACGGCCGCGAAGGGCGACCCGCGCTGCGCGTACAAGCCGGAGGACGTCTACCTGCTCCGCCTCGCGAAGGCCGTCTGCGGCGCGAAGGACGCGGCGGCGGTCGCGGCGGCGCTCGCGGAGGCGGACCGGGCGTTCGGCGAAGGGATCGACCCGAAGAAGCGCAAGGAGCGCCTCGAGCGGCTCGGCTCGTTCGCGATGTGCGCGAACGACGAGGCGAAGGTCCGCGGCGTCGCGGACTACCTCGACACCGTCTTCACGCCGAAGCCCGACAAGACCTATGTCGTCCGCTTCAGCCCCGTGCCCGTTCTCGGCCTCGGCGGCTGGGACGCCGCCGCGGCCGCCGCGAAACCCGGCACGGAGAAGCTCGACCGCAGCTACGGCGGCGACGCCTCGTGCCTCTGGACGGACGTCGCGACGCAGCGCGGCGCGGTGGACGCCGGCGCGAACGGCGGCTACGCCCGAGTCCCCGAGTGGCAGGCGATGGCGGACGAGTGGGGGCTGCACTTCCGCCTCGAGGTCTTCGACGAGAAGGCGCCCGAGATCGCTCTGGGCCTCGCGTCGGCGGGCTCGCTCGAGGGCTATCTCGCGCCGGGGGCGAACACGCCCTACCACGGCATCCTGCATTCCTTCCAGCCGGGCGGGCTCACGATCTACAACCCCGTCTACAGCCAGCCGGGCCACCGCGAGATCGACCCGGCCGACCGCGCGAACTGCCGCGAGGAGGTCGCCTTCACGGCGGAGTCCGTCGTCCTCTACTGGGCGTTCCCGTGGACGACCTGGGCGACGCGCGTCCCGACGGCGGATTCGGTCTGGGACTTCGAGCCGATGTTCTGGGGACGCAAGGGCAACTGCTCGTGGAACGGGCTCAAGACGATTCACGGGCGCTCCTCGTGGGGGCGCCTCGCCTTCGCGCTCACGGACGCCGAGCGCCGCCGCATCCTGCGTCCCGTCCTCGCCGCCGCGCGCCGGTCGTACGAGGCCGAGAAGGGACCGACGGGCGCGTGCGGCATCTGGCGCAACGCCGAGGTCGGCGACCCCGGGTTCTACGAGAGCGTCCTCGCGCCGCTCGTGGAGAGGCTGGACGCCGCGGCGGCGCGGGTCTCGGCGGACATGGACGACGCGACGGTCGACGAGCTCGCGGCGACCGCGCTCCCCGCCTGGCACGACTTCGCGTTCGAGGTCCAGCGCCTCCGCGCCGACTACCTGCTGCGCTGACGGGCGGGCGCGGGCTCGCGCGAGCGGAATCGATGACGGGATCGGGGGGGCCTACGGCTCCCATTCGGCGGAATCCCAGTCGACGTCGCCCCAGGCGAGGCGCGACCATTCGGTCTCGCGGACGTCGAAGAGGTTCGGGATTCCCGGCGGCTCCATCCGGGAGTAGCCCCACTTGCGGTTGGGCGGGCTGTAGACGACGTCGGTGCCCGGCCATTGCGCGGCCGACTCCTCGCTGTTCCACATGCAGATGATCGAGCCGTTGAAGATGCAGTTCAGTCCGCGCCAGTCCTCCAGGAAGCGGAAGACGTTCTCCAGGCCGCCGGAGTAGGAGGAGCCGGCGGTCGGGACGATGCCGGTCATCAAGACGGCGTTCACCGTGGTCTCGGAGGGCGTCCGCCTGGAGAGGGGGTAGACGGTGCGGCCGAGGGCGGAGGCGCCGCCGGTGCGGTAGCCCGCCCAGTCGGGGAGGCACCAGGCGTCGTGCCAGTTGCGCGAGAGGACGGTGACGGCGTCGCCCGCGACGAGGGCGCTGCTCGAGGGCGCCTGGCCGGCCCAGCCCGAGGAGCCGTCGGTGTTGAAGGATCCCTCGATGTAGACGGGGCGCGAGGAGACGATGCTCAGGTCCAGGCCGCCGAGGCTGGCGGCGTTGCGGATGCGGACGCAGGGGCGGACGGGGACGAAGTTCGTTTCGGCGACGACGGCGTCCTCGAAGACGTCCTCGTAGTGGCCCGGGACGGTCTCGCCCGGAATGGCGACGATCGGCGAGGTGGTGGTGCGCCAGCGGCGCGTCACGGGGTCGTAGTAGCGGTAGACCTTGCGTCCGTAGCGGTCGGTGCCGTAGTCGGTGTAGTCGTAGGCGTAGACGGGGTCGGTGGTGTATTCCTCGACCCAGCGCTCGCCGGTCTTGACCTTCTCGGTGCGCTCGGTGACGACGGGGTGGCCGAGGGGCTCGTCCATCTCGACGTAGAGGATCTTGTCCAGGCCGCTGTCGCCGCCCGGGGCGTTCTGCAGGACGGTGCGCAGGACGGGGTCTCCGAGGATCTGGTCGAGGTAGAGGTCGGTGGCCTGCATCGCCGCGCACTCGCGCTGGTCGTAGAAGGCGTTGTCGGTCTGGATGCCGCCGGCGAGCGAGACGGGGGCGCCGTTCTCGCCGGTCGCGGTCGCGAAGCGGTAGGCGCCGGTGGAGTAGTCCTTGTCGTGGTAGACGCGGCCGTCGTCTGTCCAGCCCGTCGCGAGCGCGGCGCGCCTGAGGCGGGAGGTGAGGTCGTTGCCGGCGCGGTCGCGCAGGACGTAGGAGCCGTCGGGGTAGACGCGGAGGCGCAGCGCGGCCTTGTTGGCGAACTTCTGCGACTCGGTGCTTTCCTTGTAGTCGATGTCGACCGGGGAGAGGGGGCGCTCGATGATCGAGCGGTTGTCGTCCTCGACGCTGATCGGCGGCTTGAGGGGCCGGATGCCGTGGTCGCCGGTCTGGACGGCTCCGCCGTAGCGGAGCGAGGAGCGGGAAAGCCACAGGTGGCCGAGTTCGGAGTCGACGTAGCTCTCCGAGGCGGAGTCGTAGGTGTTCACGAGGGCGAGCGAATCCTTTTCGGAGGCATCGAGCCGCTCGTCGTCCCCGAAACGGACCTGGACGCCGGTTCCGTTGCGGGCCCCGGTCTCCTTGCGGCGGTTGTAGAAGGCGCCGGCGCAGGAGATGTTGCGGCCGAATACGACGTTTCCGCCCGCGTAGACGCTGCCGTTGGAGTGGACCCGGCCGGCGAAGGACATCGTCGCCCCCGGGTGGACTTCCAGGTCGCCCTCGTAGAACGCGGCGTAGTCGCCGAGAGAGGTCCACTGCACGGTGAGAACCTCGCGCAGAACGCAGGCGATGCCGGTCTCCGGGTCTCGCGCGCCGGCGACGATCTCGATCTCCTGGCGCCCGGTCGTCGAGGCGCCGGCGTGGAACGATCCGGAAAGCGGCACGATGAGGAGCCGCAGCTCGAGGTCCGGGTCCGGCGATTCGGGCTGGGCGATGCGGTAGCGGCCGATGTTGAAGCCCTGGATGCCGCCGTCCGCGAGCAGGGCCCGCACGGACATCACTCCGTAGCCGAGCCCGGCCTCGGCCGCGACGAAGGCCCGCTGCACGACGAGCGTCCGCCGCGCGAGCGCCGAGCTCCGGACCGCGAACCGCGAAAGCAATCCGGAGGCGAAGCAGATCGCAAGGAGCAGCATGAGGACCACCGCCAGGACGACGCCGCCGCGCGGCGCGCGGGAGGCGCGCCGTCTGCGGCGGGAGGGGCGGCGGTCCGGCGGCACGGCGGGAGGCGCTATTCGAACGAAACGGCGGAGGAACGCTTCGCTCCGGGCGGCCCGTCGAGGATCACGTAGGTCTTTTCGACGCCGACGACGCCCGAACCGGCGCACGCGGGGCACGAGACGAGGCTCTGGACCGTCTTCTTCCACTCGATCCACTTCCCCTTGCCGCCGCACCGCTCGCACGTCTTGCGGAAGTTGCGCGTCACCTCGAACCGCCCGCCCTTGGCGCGGATCCACAGGGGGAGTATCGTGGGGGCGTTGAGGTATCCGATCCCGTAGGTGCGGAAGTAGACCGGCAGGGGGGTCTCGAGCTCGACCTTCGGGGCCTCGACGTGGATCGCGGCGCTGCCGTCGCCGACCCATTCGAAGCGGCGGAGGCGGTCGATCTCCCGCACGGGCTCCTCGTCGCCCCCGGAGGCGGCCGTCCAGTGTACGTTCGTCACGGTGAAGATGCCGGTCGGCAGGAGCAGCCCCTTCAGTCGCTGCCCGTCCACGAGCCGGCCCTCCCGGTCCGTCCCCTCGAAGGAGACGACGGCCTTCGCCCCCTCCTCCAGCTCGTCGGCGTCCTCTCGCCCCTCGATGAACTCGAGGCGGTGGACGATCCAGATCTCGCGCTCGGGCGAGAGGAGCCTCTCCAGCGAGAAGGAGAAGCGGCTCGACGCGGCCACGCGCGGATCCGGCGCGCCGGCGCCGCCGGCCTTCCGTTTCGCCTCGGCGATGCGCCGTGCGTTCTCGCGGTCCACGCGCTCGGCCTCCTCGAGCACCAGGTCGCGCTCCATGGCCGTCGCGTCGAGCCGCGAGCAGACGCCGGAGAACTTCCCGGGCTGGAGGCTGTAGGCGACGAAGTCGTTCTTCTCGACCAGCTCCAGAAAGTCCTGGATCGCGTAGCCCTTCACGTTGTCGGGGCAGTCCTTCCAGGAGAAGGTCTCGGTTTCGGTGGCGGCTCCGAAGGCGGAGGCCGCCGCCAGGGCGGCGAGGAGGACGGTGCTTTTCATGGAATGGGGGAAGGGGCGGGTGAATCGGGAACGCCATGATTGTACACCAAACGCGCGCGCAGTTCAAGGCTGCGTTCCACTGGACATTCCCCACTTTTTTTCGGCGCCCGGTCTCGGCTCGATCTCCTCCCTGCTCGGGCTACGGTGGCGGGGATCGCGAATGCCGGTCCGCGTCCATCCGGTTCCGGACATGGTGGTTTCAAGCCTCGATCCGGACGGTCGCGAAGGAGAACGGCCCGATTTCGAGCACGCCGCCGGGGAGTTCCGCGCGCGGCCGTTCGAGAAGGTCGGCCAGAACGAGGCGCGCGCCGGGGGCGAGGTCCTGGCGCACGGTCGCGCGGACGGCGAGGCCGTCGGTCTCACGGAAGCGCGCGACGAAGCCGCGGCCGTCGTCGGCCGCCTTGAGCGCGACGAGTTCGACGTTCGGGGCGTCGCACGAGACGCGGCGCGTGACGTCCGGGTCGCCCGCGAGCGCGCCGACCTCGCGGGCGGCGAAGGCGGGGATGCGCGCGTCGCGCCACGAGCCGGCGTAGGAGGTGAGAACGTAGCGGAAGCGGAACGAGGGAGGCTCGGCCCAGTGCCACCGGAGGCCGTCGCCGAAGGCGATGCTCCACATCGCGGCGGAGGCGGGCGCCGTTTCGCGCGCGTAGGCTTCGGCGCCGTGCTGCCCCCCGAACTCCATCGCCCACGTGTCGGGCTGGACGAGCGCGACGCCGCACGCGCCGTCCTCGACCGCGCACCAGTCGCGGATGCAGGCGTAGGAGTTGGCGACCTGCGGGAGGGCGTCGCGGAACGGGTCCACGACGGGGCCGTTCAGCTGCGCGGCGAAGCGCGGGTTCTCCAGCGCGAACGGGAAGGCGTAGTGGCCGTAGCGCCTCAGGCGCTCGCCGTCGATCAGGTCGGCGGCTCCCTCGATGACGTTCTCGATCCGGATCGCCTTGCGGTCGTCCGCGAGGCGCACCGAGGAGGCGATGCGGCGGGCGCGGAGCGCCGCCGGATCGCTCCACGAGGCGTAGCGGTCGCGCGTGTAGTGCAGCACGTTTGCGGGGGCGGCGAGGAGCTCGCGGCCGAGATCCTTGTCGAAGATCGAGAGGATCGCGCCGTCCTCGCGGACGCGGACGCGATACCAGCGGTTCTCCAACGAACGGGGGGACGAGCCCACCGCCCCCCCGGGTTCGGCGGCGGGGACGCCCGCCGCCGCTTCCGCCTCCTCGAGCCAGGCGCGGCGCTGGTCCC
>OCTW011420496.1_pt1 | contig 12443 bp, 7 predicted proteins | sample 1539671 | NCBI WGS metagenome assembly OCTW01 (sample SAMN02144230, study PRJEB22623) | gut metagenome | biome: sheep rumen | host: Ovis aries | place: New Zealand | reverse complement strand
CATTATACTCGGAGGTTTTCTTTTGCTAAAGCTTTTTTATTGTCCCCCGGTTGAACCGGGGGTTTATTTCCGCGCCCTAAAGGACACCAATTGAAATCATCCTTCACAATAATTCGTGAAGGATGATTTTCTTGAAATAAATGAGCTTTTGTTATTATTCTAATAATCAAATTGTCTAACAAACTCTTGAATAAAAATCAGCTTTTTACGTTTTACTAAAGCAAAAGGAAACAAGGGACTAAATGATTTTATATTATTTGAACATTCCAAGCTCTAAATCCAGAATATGAAAACATCAGATTAAACTTAACTCTATCGGTAATGTTTTTCATTGTAAATTCTCTGCGTTTATTGTTTTCGTCCATAATAGACGGCGTAAAATATGCTTCTACACCTAAAACGTCCACACTAATATAACCGATAGTTGTTCTTTTTATCTGAGTTATCGTTCCAGTGAACTCCATTAATCCAAGCATTATTCCGCTTTTATCTCGTTCGATTTCATTAAAAGGAAGTATAGGACAACCCTTTTGCAAGTCAAAATATGCATCTCTTGACGTTGCACTATTAATTCCAGAAGGAAGCATAGCCTTGCATTTATTAATGTGTTGCATGATTTTAGAATAGTTGGAAATACCTTTTTCTAGAAGAAGAAAGTCTAAATAGAATAAAATATATTCCTTTTTATATCCATCTTCCATATAATCCTCAATCATTCGAATACACTCGTCCGGATTAAAATCATCAAGTCTTTTTGCTGCTTCAAACCAACATCTAATATCAGTCGGTTCCTTCTCGCCGTTTCCACCGTTCAATAGATTCTTAGTCATAGAGTTTTTGACAGCTTGCAACGCTTTTTTATCTGTGTTTTTCCAGGAGTTGCCGTTCCTTATGAACAAAGACAGGGAATAAAGCCGCCTGCTTTGATATGCAAATGATCCATCCTCTTTTGTCCATTTTTCAAGCTGACTTACAATTTTGGGTTCATTTTCATCTACTGAATTCACTCGCTCTGTAGCTTTCTTTAAATAATCTAAATATGACTCATCATATGATTCAAAGTTATTCTGCATTTCCATCAACAAATATGCTGCCTTGTTGTAATGCTCTATATAAAAACTTCGGAATTGACCTTCTTTCACGTTAAGATCATTTAAGGAACGATTCTGCGCATCATATGATACTACTCTTTTTATTATTTCTGTTTCTAAATTAATCTGAGGAAAATACACATAGCTATTATTTTTAGCAGCGTTTTGCCTTCCTTGTTGAAAAGCAAGATTTGCATACAAGTATGTTTTTTCCACTGAATCAATCAACTCAACTAAGCTACTTGACAATCTATTATTTCTTTTGAGAATTAAGTTTTCCTTAATGTCGGTCAAAATTTGTTTGCCGTAAATACAACCCAAAGTAATATAGTGCGTAGAAGTCGGTAAATTTTCTTCATTTGCAATTTCAATTGCTTTTTTCAATAGTTCAATTGATGGTTCATAATGATTGGTTGAATCTTCTGCCAATAATCTTGCCAAGTGATTATAATAGTGCGGATTCTTAGGGTATTTCTCAATCAGCTTTTTAAACACGCTTTCTTTTTGATTGAATGTCGTCATATTTTCAATCAAATTTGAAAATCTTGTTCTCTCACTATCTATGTACGATCTATCAATAATCAATTCACGTAGAACATCGTCAGAATAATTATTATTTGAGTCATAAAGGCTATACAAGTGATCAATATAATTTATAGTTGCTGAGTATAACGCATCTCCATAGTTACTATCGCTGTATAACTCTATAATAATTCTTTTTGCAATAAGAGGATGACAAATTCTCAGACCATCGTCTTTTTGCACAAGAAGTTTAGAAATAGAAGAGTCAAAGCTTTCAAAGATATTAGTGATGGTACTATCTGGATCCTTGTTTAACCTCGCACACAATTCGGAGAACTGTATACATATATTCTGTGAATAAATTGTATTTATTGCCATATCTGATAAAACGGCACGCATGTCATTATCACAGCATTTTATTGTTTGTTTGATTGAGTTTTCAAAATGATATTCTTCCTGAAATGTATAAAAGCCATAGAAGAATGGACATCTTTGTTCCATCCAATCCCCTTTTTTTGCTGTAATGAAATAAAGATAATTTATCCTCTCAATATCATTAGTCATCGCCTTAAACTTATTATAAAAATTCAAGGCTAAATTTTCTCTTAAAGTATCATGTAAATTGATAAACACAGTATTTTGGTCTGCTTGACTAACTCTATCACTTCTCTCAATTTGTAAAACAAGCAACCGCCCATTTTCTTCATTAATAACGGACATTAAAGTTTTTAAATCATCAGAACTAATAACTGTGGAACCCATTTCAATAGATAAGAATACTCTTTTTCCTGTTCTTTTATATATATCCATAATTATGCTAGGCGTTTCATCTGTATATTTCTTTAATCTTATGCAAGGGAATTGATCTTTTAAATCCCACAATAAACGTTTAGCAAGAGTTGTACCGCCGGTACCTGCTCCGTGGATTAATTTCACAGACTTAACTCGTGGAGATTCTTTTTCAACTATTCTTATTAATTCATTCCGTTTTTCCTCATAGTTTTCAACTAGAGGTAGGTCGTAGTTGTTCGCTAAATCAGACCACTTTATTTCTTCACCATGATAGAAGGAATATCCAAAATCTAAGTCATCTGATTCGCCCTCTTTTCCTGAGTAAACAAGTTCCACACTTGTTTCATAGTGGGTTATTTCTATTTCTGTTAGCTCACAAGTATCGATTGTATCTATTGTTGGCAAAACAATACTCTGAGCTTTTTTTTGCAGAACAGAACTCGAAATAAATGTCTTTGCACATAAAGAAACATCCAATAAATCTGCATGCTTTAATTCATAATAATCTAATCCTGAATGTTTAATTGTTATGCTGTCATCCTCTGATATTATTGTTTTTCCTAATAAAACGAAAAAAGAGCCCTTTAGCTTGTCGCACTTTTCCAGCAAATACTGAAAAAGATTTTTGGCATATTGTATACCAACATGTATATCAAAAACAAACATAAATGGTTGCATTTTGCCGTTGCTCAATAAAACATCAAATATTTGTGATATGCTTTCTCTGTCGTTTTTCCACAAAACGCCGTATGAAGGAACACTGGATTCTTTTTTATCAGAGAAGATTATACATGTATTATTTGAGATTGCTTGTGTTCTTTTCTCATTTTGCTCCCAAAGTAAGACATGTTTGTGATTGGACAGTTTTTTAAACAGATTTGTTTTTATATCGTTAGGAGATGCATTTTTTCCTATATCAATTACTAGAGACCAATCTATAAGGTTTAATCCCTCCAAATTGCTATTATAATCATCAACTGAATAATAATCATCAGTAATTAATACAGGAATTCTTCTATTGATTTTCTTAATACTCTTTTCCCAAAGATCATCAACATTATTTTTTTGTGATAAAGGATAGCATAGCTTACTTACATCTTCAGCTTTCCATTCAAAATCAATTATTTCAAATAAACGTCTGAAACAAACGCCCATATACATTAGAAGCTTTTCAAGAGTGTTATCGTCAACAATTTTAGATTTAGAAAAATAGTTTGCTCCAACGATTATTTGCATTATAAGATATTGAATTATTATATCATCACTAACATGAGTGAAATGCTCTTCCTTCCAACGTTTAATTCCCTGGCAGATGGAATTCCTTAAATTGAGGACGGGCTCGTCTACAGTGTTAGAAATGTCACTGAACAAATCGCATGATACTATTTTACAAATAGTATCATATAATGATTTAGTATCCTGTTCAACAAATATTGTATCAAAATAAATGCTTAATTCCAAATACGCATGATCAAAAAACAACCCCTTACTATCAGAGTATGTATCATAGTCTATCAAAAAATAGTCGATTTCTATATTCCCAGTGTTTTCTTTGCTACAGAGTATATTCTTCCGATGCAGATCTCCGTGAACATTTCCAATAAAGAAGGAAATATTCTGTGCTTTTTCAGCCCATTCATTTATGTGAAAAATATAATAGTGTGGATTGGGGAGAATTGTTTTATTAATACAAATCGCCTTTGCTTCACTTTTTTCTAATAAACAATTTATTCTTTTAATGAATGTGCCATTTTCCTCTAAGCGGTATGATAAAGCAGAAAAGAACAAATCACTAATTGGTTTAGATTCGTAATGACAATTTAGATTCCAGTTATTTAAAAGCTCATACGCTAGCACAGATATAACTTTTTGTTGCTCAGAGAGTTTAAGTTTCTCCAAAGAAACAGTTTTAAGTATACTATCATTAGCTTGTCGAAAAATCATAACGTGATAATCATCAACAATACTATCAGCATATTTTTTTACTATGCGATTTTTAAAATCTTCTATATGTGTTTTCAAAACCTCGTTTGCCGTAGCTTCATTATTTTTCTCATCATACCATAAGCTGTTGATGCTTGTCAGTTTAACAATGTAAATTCCAGAGTTACGAGATCGAGAACTATTAACACGTATTCTATAAACCTCTGATCCAGATTTTCCGTCTGTTAAACTCTGCAATTCAGTTATTCCTTTTTCCGATGTAACACTCAACGATGATAAGATATAACGTTTTATATTTTCGGAAAGCATTCTATCATCTCCTTTTTGTGTTTGTTAACTAAATAGATCATACTGAATTCCTTTTATTCTAATTATATCATAATTCAGCGTTTACTTCTATAATTTTACATATTTTTTTGTTATAAAAAAGCTGTAGAGTTTTTAGTGGAAATCGACATAAAAAGCCATACAAAATTGTGAACAAAAGACAGAATAATAAAAAATCTTTCTGTGCCATGCATTAGTATTTAGAATTGAAGACTTAGCATGTCGAAAGTTCATTGTATAATTGAGCGACGACAGCTTCTGACATATAATAATGGCAGAAGGAAGTGATTTTATGAGAACGCCAAAATACCATATATACCTAACGAATGAAGAACGCTCGGAGGTGCTGAAATCTCTGATTGATCTCAAAAACTCCTTTATCGAACAAGGGAGATATACCGATGTAATAGATGAAATCATCGTCAAGCTGTCCTGCGCTCGAAAAAAGAATATTAAGGTAATATACATATAATAATATATATAGTAATGTTTTTGAGGTGATTGGATTGAAAGCGTATGAAATTCATTGACAGATATAGTAGCAGTTTTGAGGAGTATTTAAGCTCCGTTGTCAATAAACTGCGTGATACGGATTCAGAGTACAAAGATATTGAGGAGCGTATTGCTAAACTGTACGAAGATTATCCGAGAGTAAAGGCTGTTTTCGACTTGGAGCAAGCTGCTGCGCTGTCCGAATTGGATTGTAAGGCTCTTTTAGAAGTCCTCACACTTCGCAACAGGCTTTTCGATAAACAACAGGAAGCCATATATTTGAGGGGCTGTTATGACAATATCAGGTATTTGAATAAAGCCGGAATTATACAAACAGATTAAAACTGAAAAATGACGATTGAAGCCGTCTGTTCCTTAATTGGAGCAGGCGGCTTTTTTGTGTTCTAAAAGTTTTTGAAAAATTTTTGCGTAGAGGTTGGATTTAATCCTCTCCCATTCCTTTATTTATGGAGGGGTAATTTTCCGAGCAATCGGAAAAGACCTTTTCACTGAACTTTGACAACTGAATATCATTTCTTCAAGTACGTTACTTGTGTAAGCAGAAATGCGAAGCTACCGCAGCGGTACGCCACGACCTCCATTTAGGAACGAGCGCTAATTCCGTCTGCGAGTATTGGGCTGCTCCTAATATGGTGACGACCTGCACAAGCGATAATGATACTTCTCTACGGAGCTGGCGGAGTACTAGGCAGAGGTGGAATTCCTATGAACTTGATAGCAGTCAGGCGCTTGAAGAACTTCCCATATAGATTAATCTATCCGCTGGGGTGTCGAGGACAAATAAGCAGAAAAGTTAAATAGCCTGCGTCATTCGAGTATTACATTTAAGCTCAAATGGTCGGGCGGTGATATAAAAGCCGTTCAGGGCGATTCAGGACACGCACGGGCTGATATGGTAACGGAGCAGTATTCGCATATCCTCGATGAGGATAGAGTTGCCAACGCCCGCCGAGTTGACGAACAGGTTTATAACCAGCAGCCCCAGCAAACGCAATCTGACAGTAATAACGGTATGAATCCGACAGAGTTACTCGGACAGCTTTTCGCAAATCCCGAAATGGGTAAAGCGTTTCAGGCGTTTTTACAGCAAAACGCATAAAAGCTATATATAGATGTAAAAGGACGTTCAGTTTGACGTCCTTTTTTAGAACGTTGTTTTTGAGTACGCATGCTTTATCAGCCGTTGGCGTTAATTCACAAAAATGTGTTCTGATTATTGTGCCTTTACGACAAAAACCATTTACTGTTTTCTGCTAATTTGTTAATAGATTTTTTTCATCACAAATGGTAGAATTATAATGTAAATGATTATAATCTGTTTTTGGCGATTATAACTGTTCGATTGTTTATCCAGAACAACCACATAAATATCACTCCTTGCTTTTTAATAGTGTATGCTAAAGAGGAACCAAGAATGAAGAAACATAGTACAAACAAAAAAAGTAATAATTGGAAAAGCATATTTCTAATAATAGTTTGTATCATATCATTGTGCTTAAGTGTTGCATCTTTTATTATTATGCTACACAATCATTCTAATATGGATACTATTTCTCAAAAGTTAGACAACTATTCAGAATTGTTACAGAAAGATGAAGAGAATTATAAATCAGACGCATACGTTGAATTCTGTGAATCTGTTAATTCACGAATGGATAATGCAGTATCAGAATTAATTACTATTGTTGGTGTGTTTGCTTCAATTATGACTTTACTCGGAGTGTTAATTACATTTAAAGCTCCAAAAGATATTGAAAAAGAAATAGTAGAATTAAAGGGGTTATTTGAAAAGACAAATGACATTATTGAAGAACAAGAGTACCTTTTATTGATTTCTGATGCAGTTAAAGAAAAAACGACATATCATAGAATTAGATCATTAACCCAAATTATTACAAAATCTCCAAATAGATGGCAAGCGTATTTATATAGAGGTAGTGAGTACGACAACAAAAAAGAATATGACAAAGCAATAAAAGACTATAAAATGTCAAACGAGTATGGTTGCGATGATGAAGTATACTATAATAATGTATCCATTGCCTTAAGCAAACGTTATAAAGTAACAAAGAATAAAATTGATCAAGAACAAGCTATTCAATATATATCTAAAGCTATAGAAATAAATCCTGAAGATGCTAATTATTTTAACAATCGTGGATCAATATATGGTGAAATGGAAAAACATGAATTAGCAAAAAAAGATTTTGAAACAGCTATTTCTATTGATCCTGAAAATTATGAAGCATATGCAAATCTTGCAAAGTGGACTTTTGCAATGATGAGAATTAATAATAATCAAGAAGAACAAGAAAAATACAGAAATAATGCAATCACTTTTATAGAGAAAGCACTTGAATTAAATTACGAGGATAGTCAAAACCTCAAGCAACTTAGCGATTTGTTATCGCATGAACACGAATCAGACAAGAGAATAAAATCAATTATTGACACTCTAATTAAAGTTAATGAACGCTCCGGCGATATTGATTATCAGGAAGAAGATTATATTAGTGCCATTTCTGGATATGCAAAAGCATTGTCTGTATTTAACGGCGCACCTATTGAGATTATTCAAGATAATATTGATATTATTAAACGAATTTGTGAAAAGATTTATGATACAAAGAATAAGACATCGGGTATTGATGCTAACTATAGTTTAGAAAGAAAACTTATTCTGCTTATTTATTCTATTATTCAGATTGCATTTGAATGCTACAAGGAGCAAAACTACTCTGAAGCTGGTATCCTTTTTGAATATGCTACAGTCCTAAATGGTTTTGGCACAGTGTCTAGCAATAATCTCGCATATATGATTAGACGAGGAGAGTATGATTCTAAAAAGTTCAATATACCTGATTTGCTTAATTGTAAATCATTAGAAGACAGTTCCTCGTTCCTTAGAATTAATCGAGCGCTTTGTCATTTAACCGGCAAAGGACTCGAAAAAGATTTCAAGAAAGCACTTGTAGAAATAAACATTTGCAATGACGAATTAGAGGAAGCAATAAAATGGTGGGAGAATAAAGAACTAGTTGGTGAAGAAGAATCAAATGTCGTATTATTCTTGCTGCTGATAATGGATAAGATCAAATATGAAGATGAAACTGGAAATATTAATGATATTACAAACGATATGCTTGAAACTGCGAAACAAGATGGTTATGACATTCCTGCAAATTACATAGATGAGGTTAATTGTGTAAAAACTGGACAATATAATGGATAGAATATATAAACTACCACCTTATGTGGCAACTTTTTTCGGGGACGTGCTAACATCTTGCTAACAGGAATACACACAACTCGTTAATATTAGCACATTTTAGATGGTAACAGACTACCTCTTAACTTGCTGAAAACCGCATTAGAATGGGAAAATTTGAGATTTGTTAAGCTCCAAAGTGAGCCTTCCGGAGGAACTCCTAAGCGAAAGGTCGGGGGGTCGAATCCCTTTTGGCGCGCCAAAACAAAAAGAGCCTTAATGGCTCTTTTTATTTTGCCCAAAAGGGATTCGGAAGGGCGTTAATAAGTAACCGTCAAACCTTCCACCGTATTGCCTTCCGCCCGGTGAATGTGAGAAAATATAAGCAAAAAACGAAGTGTGCGGTTGTAGTCAACTGTATTCAAACGAATACAATTGTACACCATCGTACACAATCGCACGAGGTGGAAGTATGTCAAAAGGTCTGCAAATTATCAAGGAAAACAATAATCTCGCGGAATGGTCGCGGCAGGTAGAAGAGTGCCGCAACAGCGGACTGAGTGTGCGCTCCTGGTGCGAGCAGCATCAGATTGCCGTCAGCACCTTCCACTACCGTCAGCAAAGGGTATGGAAAGCGCTGCAAAAGAGCAATCAGTTTGTCGAAGTCCCGTTATCTTTCAATGAGAGCCATAATAACAACATCGCTGCGTCGGTAAGAGTCGGAAGCATCTGCGCTGAAGTTCATAACGGCGCAGATGAAGCTACACTCGCCGCACTGTTTCGAGTACTCAAATCATGTTAAGCGATTTCAGCGGATCAAAGGTCTACCTCGCCTGCGGCTACACCGTGGAGCATGAACTCAGTGAAGAAGAACGCAAATGTCCTTAGTGCGATGAAGAGATGGAGGTCATCGGCAAGAAAGTAACCAAGCACCTTGAGATAATCCCTGCAAAAGCAGTCATTCGTGAGGATGTTTACTTCACCTATGCCTGCAGGAAGTGTCATGAAAATGAAGCAGATACACCAGTCGTCGAAACACCTCAGCCTAACCCTGTCATCAAAGGCAGCTTCGCCTCTGCGGAAGCTATCGCTCACTTGATGATGCAGAAGTTTGTAATGCATTCACCGCTCTATCGCCAAGAACAGGAATTGAAGCAGAAGGGCATTGAACTGTCGAGACAAACGATGTCCAACTGGTCCATTACCGCTTCAAGGCTGTGGCTGGAGCCACTGTACGAAAGAATGAAAGAGTTGCTTCTCAAAGAAAGTGTTCTCCATGCGGATGAAACGACCTTGCAGGTGCTCAAAACGAAGGATAAGCCGACAGCGACCAAGAGCTATATGTGTTTGTACCGGACGAGCGGATGCTGTGAGACGCCGATTGTTCTCTATGACTATCGACCGAACCGCAAGGCTGAGAATGCCGAGAGCTTTTTGAAAGAGTTCAAAGGTTATCTGCATACAGACGGCTACAAGGCATACCGCGGAATCGAAAATGTTACGATTGTCGGCTGTTGGGCGCATGCCAGAAGAAGATTCTGCGAGGCGCTGGAGGTTTTGCCGGAAGAACAGCGCAAAGGTTCGACAGCAGCTATCGGTCTGGATTACTGTGGTAAGCTGTATGAGATTGAAAAGAAAATGAAGGACGAAAGTCCAAAAGATAAACTAGAAGAGCGACAGGAGCAATCGAAACCGCTTCTGGACGCGTTCTTTGCGTGGGCAAAATCTCTTCGGAACATCGCGCCGAAGAGTAAGCTCGGCAAGGCGGTTAATTATCTAATCGAGGAAGAATTGTACCTGCGACGTTACATCGAGATAACCGTGCAGAGCGCAGCATCAAGCCGTTCGTCATCGGCAGAAAGAACTGGCTGTTTGCCAACACACCATCGGGTGCAAAGGCGAGCGCGACAGCTTTCAGCATCATCGAAACAGCGAAGGAAAACGAACTCGACCCATATGAGTATCTGAAGTACATCTTCACAAAGGCGCCCAACCTGAAGAAAAATGAATCCATAGATACCCTCCTGCCGTGGAACGTGCCGGATGACTGCCGCTCAAAATCGGCATGCTCAACTGAATATAATATCCTAAAATAATCTCATCCGCCACAGGTACCGGTTTGGTACTGTGGCGGATGAAATTTTGTAGAGATACTTTTTCAGTTGAGGGCTCTGCTTTTAAGCATCGGTCATATATGATATGTCTTAATTTTATCATATTTTGACACGAATGTTCAATACAACAGTTGCTTTTATCAACTATTTATAAAGCCAGAAAAACTATCGAGAATCCTTTTAGTTATTCTATTATCATATGTTCTTCTGTTTCTTCAATATTTCTCTTTTAGTGTAAACAAAATAACCCATTGGGCTTTTTTGTGCTTCTAATTCCAATACTTCTATTTCTCTAAGTATCCCTTTTAAACATTCGCTTACAATAACGCTATCTTCGCTCACTTCTAATTTGTTTGAAGGCTCATCGATATATTTCAAAAAGGGCTCGCCAACTTCTAAGCCTTTAAATACCGTTTTAAAAGCAATATCGTTATTAAATATAATATCAATTATCCTATCAGCCGCTTGCTCGCGTTCGTATTTTTGCAGAGCCTCTTTATATTCATCAGATAAACTATCAAGCATTTGTGCTGGAATCCAGCTTTTTATGATATAATTATCACTTTGTCCAAGGTTATAAGCATATAACTCTTCAAAGATTTCGGAACGAATAAATCCTTTAAGTATATCAATATTAAAAAGCTTAATATTTCTAAGCGCTTCTGATTCTTTATAAGACAAAAACTCCTTTTTGGAGTCATAAGTCTTTTTGAATACTTTAATTAATTCCGGCAAATGAGCCCATAATACTTGAATCTCATCTTTGGGAGTCTCATCTAATATTGTATCGTTTTCAGTTAGTCTCGCACTATAACAATCAATAGAACCCATTTCGTTTATTCTATATTGTAAGAACAATGCTAAAGTCCCATACAACTCATCCAATTCCATATTCTTGCGTCTGTTGTATCGATAATTATTTGCCAACTCAAGTATAATCGCTACTACAAATGACGCAGTTGCCCCTAAAAGTAAATTGCTGTAAATCGAAAACGCTATACTATTCCTATCCTGTAAGCAAATCAGGATTGAAAGAATAGCAACAAATATAATCATAAATACTAACGAAAACACGATTACAAAAACTGGACGAAACATCATTTCTATATTCTTTTTTACCAGCCAAACTCTTAATCTATACTTATTCATACTATTCAAATATCAAGAAAGCCCAAAACCTCTATTTAGTTTTATTATGTAACTATTCTATCTTTATCTCAGATAACGCCGAATCTTTTTGATTAACCCAGTGTTTCCCAAGTTTCGCAACAATGATGGTTTTACAGCTACGTTAATAAAACAGTCCACCGGGACATTTTCTTTATGTAGCGTTGCGACCGCCGCCGGCGGCGGATGAAGGGAGCAAAAGCGCTCTCCAAAATAAGGAGTTAAAGGACGGCGCACCAAGCCGTCCGCATAACGACTATTTTTTGGTGAGAAGCTTTCGAATCTCTTTGGCGGAGGACAAGAGTAGTTCATCTGAAATACACCTTCAATCTCGAACCCTGCTTTGTTAGGCATAGCTAAAAACTCATCAACGCTACGCCCTAAAAATGCTCCCCCGGAGCATTTTCTTAACGGGCTTTCGAATCTCCTGTCCTTTTTTCCGCAAACAAAAAAGCAGCTCGTTTGAGCTGCTTTTCTGTTTGGCGGAGGACAAGAGATTCGAACTCTCGCGCCGGTTACCCGACCTACTCCCTTAGCAGGGGAGCCTCTTCACCACTTGAGTAATCCTCCAGTTGGTAAAGTTTTGGCGGAGAGGAAGGGATTCGAACCCTTGGTCCCTCGCGGGATCACTAGTTTTCAAGACTAGCTCCTTAAACCACTCGGACACCTCTCCGTACTTTATCAAGCCTAAATATATTATCATATTATCGACTCTTTGTCAATAGATAATCACTTAATATTTATGACTATATCTTAATATAATTC
>OCTW011606341.1_pt1 | contig 12444 bp, 9 predicted proteins | sample 1539671 | NCBI WGS metagenome assembly OCTW01 (sample SAMN02144230, study PRJEB22623) | gut metagenome | biome: sheep rumen | host: Ovis aries | place: New Zealand | reverse complement strand
GTGCGTGACCTCAACAACCCCGTCACCTGCAAGGAAGAGAATACCGCTACGGTCAAGCTCGGACTCCTGCTCAGTTCGGCAGTCAGTACCAAGGATGTCACCGTCAAGCTTGCCTTTACCCCTAAGGCCATGACCGTAGGGGCTAAGAGCTACGAAGCGGCTCCCGCCGGCTCTGTCAAGCTCCGCAGCGAGAGCGTCGTGATCCCCGCAGGCGTGAGTGAGTTCGACTTCCAGGTCGACCTCGACATGAACGGAATTCCGGCCGGCAACGACCTCTTCTCCGGAGAGATCGCCATCACTGGCGTTGAGGTCCGCAAGACTGCGAACCTCGACAAGGCCCGCGCCGATGAGTCAGCCGACGAGGTCTTGACCTTCATGCCCGTCACCGCTGACAAGATGAATGTCCTTGTAACCCGCACACGCAAGTAGTGATGAGAGTAAGGGTAATCATAGCCGCAGCAGCAGCGCTTCTGGCAGCGTCCTGCAGCAACTCCGCCATCGAAGGGCTCCGTCAGGAAAACGAAGCCCTCAAGGCCGAGAACCGTAAACTCTCGCTTGCCCTCAAGGAGTATGTGGAGCAGGTGGACTATATCTACAAAAGGCCCCGCGCCCCCAAGGTGGTAAAGCAGCCGCCCGTGCTCTTTACGGATATGCTTCTCTGCTACGGAGGCAGCCCCAACAGGGGAGAACTCAACGTCTGGAATGCCGAACGTTTCGCCCCGTCGGTCAGTTGGACCGATTCCAAGGGCAAGGAGCGTTGGCTCTTCGACGGTTTTCTCGCAATCGAACCGCGTCTCTACGGCCGTTCCGGTGAGCCGGAGAATGTAGCGCTGGCTAACGAAGACCTCGGCGGAATGGCTATGAGCGGCCACAAGGAGCACTGGCAGGAGCTTATCGACTTCTGGATGACTCCGGGTAACGGCTTCTATGCCCTCGAGGAAGCTGTAGCGAATGCGGCGGCTAGACTTGGCAATCCGCCTTACAAACGCAAGGTGGTGATGAACCTGCCCGACGCCGTCATTCACGAATACTTCGAAGACCTCGATTCGCGTACGGCCTACTGGGGCTCGCTGGACGGCAGGGAACTCGACTTCGCCAATCCGGCCGACCGTGCCGCGGCCTGCCGCTGGTTCATCGACACGATGAATGAAAAGTTCCGCGCCGCCGGGTTCAAGTATATCGAGCTTATCGGCTACTATGTCCACTCCGAAGAGATCCCGACTCCTACCCGCGGCTGGCGCTGGGGCTGGAAGAGGCTCGACCAGTATCTCCCTATGGTGGCAGACTACCTCCACTCCCAGGGGCAGTATCTTACCTGGATTCCTTACCGCGAGGCTGCAAGTTACGACCGTACCGAGGAACTCGGGATCGACTACACCTGGATGCAGCCCAACTACTACTGGGAGGGCGACCGTTACCCGTGGGAAGGCTCCATGAAGATGATTACCGACAACGGTATCAGCATGGAGTTCGAATTCGACGACAGGCTTCTTGGCTCTTCGCGCCCCACTCAGGAGCAGAGGCGCAGGTTCTCTCTCTACATCGAGAATGCCAAGAGCAGCGGCCTCTACGGAAAGCGTTCGTTTACCTACTTCCAAGACCACGACACTATCCGCAGGCTCGCTCTTTCGCAGGACCCCGAAGACGCTGCCCTCAGGGAGGAATTCTTCTCTTTTGTGGCAGGTAACCCCTTACGTAGAAAAGTAGTTAAATGAAAGTAAGGCCGACCATGATACTCACATCTCTTATTGCAGGGGCGATGCTTCTGTGCTGCAGGCCTGCGCCCGATCCGGTCTCGCCCGACGAGAACAGGCCGGTGGCAAGCGTCACCGTCGAAGTTCCGGGCAGTACGTCCGTGAGCCTCGTGATCAAGCTAATCCATGCCGAGCGGGTGTGGCTTTTGGCCCTCGGATCCGACGCTTCAGCTCCTTCGGCTGAAACCGTCAAAGCTTCCGGGACATCGCTGCCCGCTGGCCAGGGAACACTTCCCGGCCTGAATCCTGGTAAGACCTATATACTCTATTATTGTCCGGAGTCATCTTCCGGCAAGCTCGGAAGTGTGTCTTCTCTCGAGTTCAGGACCATCTCCGTCGAACCTTATTCGTGGGAGAAGTCGCGTGACGGTATCCCGTTTTTCGCGCAGACGGCCCTGATCTATGGAGGCGGCCCTCGCAATCCGAAGTACTGGACCCCCGAGCGCATACGTACCCATGTCTCTTGGACAGACCCTGAGACAGGGGAGGAGAAGTGGCTGTTCGATGCGTTCCTGATGTTGGAAATGCGCACGCCTTCCAATAACCCTCCCCACGCGCTTGCCATTGGCATCAAGGACTGGTCTGATCCTTCCGTCGCAATGCTTGCCGCAAACCAGAAAGACGCATCGGAATGGCTTGACTACTGGTTCCTTGAGAACAACGGCTTCAGGGCTCTCGATCAGGCGGTAGCTGAGGTGACTTCGCGTATCGGTCCCCCTCCCGTTACTCCAAAGGTGATTGTTATGATGCCGGACATCCCTGTTCATGAGCGCTACAACGTCCCCGGTTCTTCAACCAAGTATTGGGGCTCGGCAGAAGGCAGAGATCTTGATTTCTCGATTGTAGCCGACAGGGTCGCGGCGTATCGCTGGTATGTCGACGAAGTCCGCAGCCGTTTCGATCGTGCCAATTTCCAGAACATAGAGCTCGGCGGTTTCTACATCATGAGTGAGGAACTTCCTTCAACGCGCTCCGGCATTGGCGGCAATGGCGGCGATTATGTCAATGGCATAATGCTCGATGGCTGGGAGGTCTATGCCAAGGCCTGGGACGACGTGTTCCCGGCGGTATCCAATTACATCCACCTCTTCAACGAGGCCGTCGTATGGGTGCCTTACCGCCGCGCAGCAGGCTTCCGCTATTGGAAAGAATTCGGCATCGACTATGCCTACATGCAGCCTAACCGATTCTGGGACACCAACAACGTCAATCCAATGCCGTCCTTCTTCTCCGATATAGCGACCTATAATCTGCTGATGGAGCTTGAGATTGACGACCGCGTGATGGTCCATCCCGTCGACGGATCCGACTCTTCCTACAAAGAGGGCGAGACCTACGAGACTTACCGCGCACGCTGGCGTGAGTATGTCGACGGTATGTTGGGCGCCAAGGTCTATGGCAACAAGCAGCTTGCCTACTATATGGGAGGCGATTCCTTCAACCATCTTCTCCAGAGCAAAGTCCCTGAGGAGCAGGCACTGATTAACGAACTCTGCCGCCTCATCGCTAACGACCCTCTTAAAGCCAAAAACAAATAACCTCTATATGATATGAAAAAGTTAATCAACGTTATTCTCGCTGCTGCGGCGGTACTCGGTACCTTCGCATGTGTGCCTGAGGAGAAGCCGGATACCCCCGACACTCCCCAAACGGTATTCGAGATTGACGATCTCGAAGCTCTTCCGGCCGATGCCGGCACCTTCTCCGTTGGAGTCAACACCAACGTCGCATTCACTGTGAGCGTGCCAACCGACGTCACCTGGCTCCGCTATGTTGAGACCAAGGCAGAAGCGCCTGCCGCTCCTACCAAAAAGACTGTTACCTTCGAAATCGATCTCAACGAAGCCGACGCCATGCGCCAGGCCCGTGTGAGCTTCCTCGATTCTGCAGGTGAGGTGCTCAAGAACTTCACCGTTATCCAGAAGGCGGGAGGCGGTATCGAATTCGAAGTCGAAACCCCCGCGGAAGTTGCTGTTGACGGCGATCTCGTTACCCTCTCGGTCAAATCCAACGTCCCCTTCGACGTTGTCCCTGAGGTTGAGTGGATAACGGTTCAATCCAAGTCTCAGACATCCATTGAACTCATGGTCGATTCTAACGGAACCACCGAAGCCCGCGACGGTGTTGTCAATTTCTTCCGTGAGGGCACTGACAAGCTTATCGGCACCATCACGATTCACCAGATGGAGCCTGCCATCATTATCAAGTCACCTGACGGCACTTCTGGTTATCAGAGTGTTGTCGTTGCCAATCTTGCATATCTTTCGCTTACTTCCGGGCCAGCAGAGATTATCTTTGCAAAGGGTACCCACGAAGGTGATTTTGTGCTTCAGTCCGGCAGCGTGCCTGTCACCATCACGGGTAACGGCGTCGCTACTCTCGACGGAACCATCGAAATCGACGGTGTTCAGGCCACGATCAAAGATCTCACCATCGCTCCTTCCAAGGAAGGTGCTCTCCCGATCTTCGAGACCAGCTACAATTACCAGCACGGAATCTTCGTCCATAAGGCCGGTTACGGCCTCCGCATCGAGAATGTCAAAATCGACATGAGCAATCTCGCTTCCGATGCAACCGGTATCTTCCTCCTCTCTGAAGGAGAGAAGGGCACTCAGACCGACATCATCCGCGGCTCTACCATTGACGGCGGTGCTTCTGGCCATCGCCTGATGCAGGCTTATGGTGCCAAGGTATCCATCACTGGCAACTCCTTCCTCAATCCTTATTCGAGCTATGCAGTAAGGATCGGCGAGTCCGGCGGCGACGTCCTCGTGTCGGGTAATACCTTCTCCGGTACCCCTGCCTGCGGAGTCCATTTCCATGGCCTGAAGAATTCCACAATCACTCTTGGAAACGGATCCAAGGACACCAACAAGTTCGGTGACATCGCTACCCCCTACAAGGCCAATTCCGATGTTACCGGCGACGGCAATACCTTCGCTCCTCCTGTAACATATTCCGACGGAGTCGTATCGATTGTTGTCGATCCCAACGCTCCCGCAACGCTTTCGCGCGTTTGGGGTAAGTACAACGGCTCTACCGGCGCATGGGACGATGAGATTACCGACTGCTCCAACTGGAACCGCAACGGTATTATCTCCGGCGACTATGTCTATGTACCTATCTGCGGCAATGAAGAAGGCAAGTATGGCGTGGCTGTGTTCGACCTCTACAACGGCACCTACATCCGCACCATCACCAACGGCTTCACCAAGGAAGGACGTTTCTGGACCAGCGGTATCGTCAAGATGGCGGGTTACGACAGCGACGTGATCTATGTCTGCAACATGGCAATGGGTGATTCCAACCAGGACCTCGTGGTCTACCGCATGATCGAGCCCGATTCGGAGGGTGTACCTACCAAGGCAGAAGAGGCTATGCGTTACACTGTCCCTGCGGGCGAGCGTTACGGCGACAAGATGACCTCGTACGGTACCGACGAAGACGGCCTCCTGTTGTTCGTCTCGTTCCACGAGAACAAGACCGATACCAAGAAGTATCGCCAGGAAGTCGAATTCCGTCTTACTTCCGGAGTCATCGGCTCCGAGCCGGACAACTTCTCCAAGGCCGATGCGTTCGGTAAGGGTGGCAACGTAACCGGAGGTGTATACATCTTCTCGGCCCACAATACAGGCGCCAACTCCACAAGGCAGGCTCTCTGGGCCAACAACTTCGACATGAGATTTGTCGTAGGCTGGTGGTGGGGAGACGCCCTCGACCAGTGGTACAGCTGTTTGATCGACAAGAACTCCGACTGGGGATCCGACCCCGGTTCTATCTTCACGAACGTCGGCAATTACGATTCCTGCTGCCTGGATCCAAGACTTGCCTTCATCGGCGGCATTCGTTACCTGACCTACACCGTGGTCGAGCAGGATGCCGACAACAGGTCAAGCGGTTATCTCCGCATGGTCAGGACTCCTGATGCTGCGGGGACTTCGGATTATGGCCTTCTCAATGCCTTCTGGGCAGTCCGCGACGACGATTCCGCATTCCAGCGCTACCCGATCGGCGACCCCGACGACTTCCTTGCTGTCGGCAACGAAGGCACCAACAAGACCGGCTTCTGCGACGTAGAGTACAAGGGTGAGCACGGCGAAGAGGTCTATATCCTCTCCGGCGTCACCTCCGCCGGTATGTCCGTCTTCAAGGTCGACTAGAGCTTATCATTTCGAAAAAAGGCCGTCCATTTCGGACGGCCTTTTTTGTGTATGCTGATGGATACTTACTCCTTCGGGTGAAGTTTCTTGTAGAATTTGGTGCCGGAGACGAGGGGCTTGAATTCCGACTTGCCAGCGTAGGTGGAGCGGATGTAACCTTCGCGCTCAACGCTGAACCTGAGATGGTGAGAAAGAAGGAATTTTTCGTGGGTAATTGTCACGGTCTCGAGCTGATCGCTGGGATAGATAATCGAGAGGCATCCCTGGACTTCCATCGATGTTCCGGGAGCTTCCTTGAAGAGGGCCTGGATAGACTCGAGGTTGGCAATTGCGTCGGTAAGATTGTCTCCGAGGGGGATGAAGAGTTCGGTAGCGGGATCGAAGACTACCTGGATGACCTCGTCGCCGACTCCGAGGTGGCCAAGGGCGAGGTAATACTGGCCGTTGTCGTTCATCTGCATCACTTCGAAGTTTTCCTCTCCGTCGTTGATCTCAACGGAAGTAATTTCGACTCTGGGGCGGAGTTGGGCAAATGCAGTAATTGTGAACACTGCAAGAGCGAGGGTTGCGAGAATTTTTTTCATGGTTTTATGGTGTTATAAGATAAAATGTCCGGGAATAACATATCCAATACCATGCCAAATGGCTATGACGGGGTACTGGTCGGCCATGGCGCCACGCGGTCTGGAATCTCCACCGTGCGGCTTACGTAGCCTTCTTCGGCGAAGATTTCGGGCTTTGCCGTGACTTCTCTGCCGTCGTGGAAGATGCGTTGAAGTCCCTTGTCGGTAAAGCTCTCCATGCGGTCGCGGTCGAGTGCGCCCGTGGTCAGGCACCACCGTCCGCCGGCGCTAAGGGCGGCAAGACGCTGCGAGGCGGCGCTGCGTGGCTCAGTCATCCCGACTACGGGATTAAGGAAGATGTCGGTCGAGGCGAGCAGACTCTGATAGCGGCGGGCAAGCACAGGGTTGCCGCTGAAGCGGAAGTCCACCGAAGTGCCTGTGCCGGAGAGCAAAGCTGTCTCTCCTCCCTGAAGAACGGAAATGCGGTTGCCGCAGCAGGCGAACTGCCTGCGGCGCATCTCATCCATCAGTTTGTCGACTATGGCTTCGTTCCCTTCGATGTCTTCTTCCGTCTCGAAAAGCTGGCTGGTGTATAGGTCGAAGAAAAGCCCTGTATGGAGCATATAGAGTGCGCGGTGCATTAGCAGGCAGCTGGTCGGCATCGATTCCTCGACTTCGACAATAGCCACGCTCTGCTTGTTTGTGATATCCTGTTCGGCGTAGAACAGGTCGTTCATGTCGCGGATAGTACGCGCCGGAAAGAGGATGAGATCTGCGCTCGAAGCGTTAACCGCATCCACAAGGATATCCATCTTGTTGTTGGGGTTGAGCTCGTAGTCAAACCCTATCAGTTGAATCTTCATCGTTGCAGCAAAGATAATAATAATCGTTATATTTGTGGAGATACACTTTATCAGGTATGCGGACAATTCATTTCAGACTGTTTGTTCTTGCGCTTGCACTTCTTGCCATTCCTTCCTGCGGGGGTGATCGCAAGGGTGGCGTAGATGTAGAAAACCCTATCATGGTGTCATCACCCAGACCCACAACGCAGATCGCTGGTGTCAAACTGAGCGATACCCAAAAAGGATTAGTGGAAGCAGGGCAGAAGATGTCGTTTGGCTTGCTTGCCCAGCTCTACAACGGCAGCAATGTCGTAGTCTCTCCCCTTAGTCTCCAGTATGCTCTCTCGATGGCGGCAAACGGTGCCGAGGGAGAAACCCTCGGGGAGCTCCTCGGCTTTTTCGGGGCTGACGACATCCACGCCCTAAATGCCTACAACACCATTCTGCTTGAGCAGCTTCCGGCAGTAGACCTCGATGTTGACCTCAGGCTCGCAGATGCCCTGCTTGTCAGTATTAATTATCCTCTCTTGCCGTCATTCCGTCAGGCGGTTGAGGAAAACTACTATGCTGCCGTCGAGAATGCAGACTTTTCGCAGCCGGAGAAAGTCGCGGCCAGAATCAACGAATGGGCCGGCCGGACGACAAACGGTTTCATAGACAAGGTCCTCGACCCGTCGGAGATTTCCCCCCTGACGGCAGCCTTCCTGATGAATGCTCTCTACTTTAAGGCAAAATGGGCGGGCAGAAAGCCTCTGTTCATCGAGGAATCAACCAGATATGAGGACTTCAGCCCCGAGGGCTCGAAACCGGTGAAAGTCCCGATGATGAATACCGTCGGCTGGCTCAAGTATGCCGAATGCCCCGGGTTCAAGGTGCTTGCGCTACCCTATGAGGGAAGCAAGTTCTATATGTATTTCATTCTTCCTGAAAGCGGCAACGATATGGACATCGTCCTGCAGACACTTCAGCGCATGTCTTGGGGCGAAATTGTGGCCGGTCTCAAGAACGATGCTGAAGTCCACGTCAAGATTCCGAGGTTCGCAGTCGAGAACAAGTACGACCTCAGCGAAACGCTGCAGGCTCTCGGTGTTGAAAAGGCTTTCGGAGAAGACGCTGAGTTCGGCGCAATGTTCGACAGGCCCGATCAGGATTTCTTTATCAGCAAGGTCATTCAGAAGTCCAGGATCGGCGTTGCTGAGTGGGGCACTGAAGCCGCAGCTGTGACTATTGTCGAGATGGAACCTACTTCGGTTGGCCCTGGCGAGAAGCAGGTCTACTTCTATGCAGATCGGCCGTTCCTCTTCCTTATCGGCGAGTCGACCTCCGGCACTATCCTCTTTGAGGGTGCCTATACGGGTAAAGAATAATCTCTGGTTTAAATCAGCGAAAGCGCGACCTCCATCATATTGGTGAAGGTGGTCTGGCGCTGCTCGGATGTGGTTTTCTCGCCCGTGAGGATGTGGTCTGAGATAGTCAGGATGCCGAGCGCCTTGTTGCCGCTGCGGGCGGCATTGAAGTAGAGGGCCGCGACTTCCATCTCCACGGCGAGAACGCCCATCGCCATCCACCGCTCCGTGCGCGGATTTTCGCGGTAGAACACGTCTGACGACAGCACATTGCCGACCATGTATTTCAGCCCCTTCGCCTCACAGGTTTGTGCAGCTTTGCACAGCAGGCCGAAGTCGCCTATCGGAGCGAACACGCCTCCGAGTTCGTACTGGTCGCCATAGTTGGAGTCGGTACATGCACCCTCGGCGATCACTATGTCCCCGAGGTTCAGCTCCTTGCGGTATGCCCCGGCCGATCCGACGCGGATGATGGTCTTGACGCCGTAGAAGTTGTAAAGCTCGTAGGTGTAGAGCCCGATCGAGGGCATGCCCATGCCGTGGCCCATCATGGTCACGCGTTTGCCCTTGTAGGTGCCGGTGAAGCCGAGCATCCCGCGGACTTCGTTGATGCAGACGGGGTTGTCGAGATATTTCTCTGCCATGAACTTCGCCCTCAGAGGGTCTCCGGCCATGATGACTGTTTCGGCTATTTCGCCGTATTTTGCCCCGATGTGGGGCGTAGGAGTATTGCTTGAACTCATAATGTTGTTGTGTTTTTAGTGTGTGTGGGTGGTTTCGCGGCTTTTGTGTGGTCGGGCCGCTTCCGCTTCCGCGGTTACCATTTCTGCAAAGATAATATTTTTGCCGATTTCCTCCCCATCGGCCTCCAGCAATAGTCCTCTGCCCTCGCCGCCCCGCATTTCGTCAGTAAATCCCGGGTTTTACTGACGGAGAGGTGTATTTTCGGTCGTTTGGTTAGTAAAACGGGCATTTTACTGACGGAATTGCGGGGGAGCGTGGCTACCACCCTCCCGGCGCTGGGTGGTAGCCACGCCTCTGCCGGGACAATGGGGGAGTGAGGGCGACAATCAGCGCAAACTCTGCGCGTTCGAAGGGGCTACCATCACTCCTGCGCGGTTAGCAAGTCGCGGGCGGGAGTGTCCGCGAAGGGGGCTCGGCGGATTCGTCGGTTTTCGGCAGTTACCGTGCGGTATCCCGAGGGAGAAGCGGAATCCCGAGGGAGAACCGACATCCCAAGGCAGGACCGGCCTACTACGGTAACTGCCGGAAACCTCCGCTCCCGCCGAGCGGAATTCTTTGCCTGCGCACAAGGCTGGCGCGCCACTCGCGCGGAACCGGGAGAGGGGTGCGGAGAACCTGCCACACGCGAGGGCTTCGCAGGGCGAAGCAGGGAGGGGCGCAGAGGTAGTACATATATTTACCAGAAGATCGCCGGTCGGGGCCGGCGATGACAGGAAGGGGCAAGACCTCACTCCGGAGGGTGTAGCTTTACTCCATCGGTCCCTTTTAAGATGGTGAAAAAGACATCCCTATACTTTGGTATGTTGAGGTGTGGAAGTTTTGTGAGGAATCATTACCTTTGTAGGGAATGAACCAATAATTGCGCTTATGAGGAGACTTTCTTATATGCTGATGTCCCTGCTGGTTGGAGCCACTCTGCTGGCACTCCCGTGCTGCGATCCCGATACTCCGAGCCCCGAAGGCCCCGGAACAGAAACCCCCGTCGACCCCGGCACTGATCCCGGAACAGACCCCGGAACAGACCCCGGAACAGACCCCGGAACCGACCCCGGAACCGACCCCGGAACCGACCCCGGAACCGACCCCGGCACTGATCCCGGCACTGATCCCGGTACGGACCCCGGAACCGATCCTGGCACTGATCCTGGCACTGACCCCGATCCGAATGCGCTGTACGTGTCGATTACGCTTGCAGATGCGAAAGACATCACCTTCACCTCGGCTGTGATAGGTGTGACGCTGGAAGTGAAGAATCAGGAGGCGTATGCCGTAAGCGCCGACTACTACTACGTTCTTTCGGAGTCGGGCGAGGCCCCTACCCGCGAAGACCTGGAAGCAAACGGCAAGATGTTCGGAACCCAGTTGTTCGAGCCGACGGCAGAGACGCCGTCTCAAACCTTCGAGAACAAGATATCCCGCCTGGCAATCAACGCAACTTACTATTACATTGCCAAGACCTATGTCGACGGAGAATACTACTACACCGACATCAAGTCTTTCACCACTGAAGATATCCCCGAGATACCCGAAGTGGTCGATATGGGCACGCAAGTAAAATGGCGCGGCTGGAATCTCGGCGCCACCAAGCCCGAAGATCCAGGCAGCTACTACTCATGGGGCGAGACCAAAACCAAAGACGACTATTCCGACAGCAAGTACGCATTCTATAAGCCGTACTCCTGCTTCTCCAAGTACACAACTAAAGAAGGCGACGGCGCTCCCTACGGGACGGACCCCGACAATAAACTGGTCCTCGAAACCGTAGACGATGCTGTAGCCCAGAACCTCGGAGGCGGCTGGCGCATGCCCACCGAAGAGGAAGCAAAGGCACTGTTGCTTGCCTGCGACTCATACTGGACGGCTCTCAACGGAGTGCAAGGATGTTTGCTTCAGAGCAAGGAAAACGGCGCTATGCTCTTCCTTCCCTGTGGAGGCCATATGTACGGACAGGGAGGTGTTCCTAGCAGCAATCACAACATTTACCTCTGGACATCGTCGCTGACTGTCACCAATAACAAGCACGCACAGGCGATCGTCGGAAGCGTGGATTATTACAGTCGGTTCACGATTCAGGTCAGCTGGGCCGACCGCTATGACGGTCTGCCTATCCGCCCCGTAATCGAATAGCCATATAAGGTGATAAGCATGACTGCCTTGCCCTGTGAGGGTAAGGCGGTCTTTTGTATGGCTTGTTGCTGATACGGGGTTGTAAAAAAAATGTGAAAAGTATTGATAATTAGATTATTTCGTTATATTTGTGCCATGCGAAGCGCCAGATATATCTCTATTTTACCGTTTTTTTTATTCTTATCTTGTAATGTAGATGAGAGTATTGTCTCGAAATGCTTGCCTGAAGATAGTGCCAAGTTGTTTTATGAACCACTTTCTTCGTGGATTCAGCCTATATGCGTGACCAACGTTCCTGAAACTAAGGCGCCTTTAGATTACCGAGCCTTGGTTGTGTATCCAAATTCGATAGAAGAGTTAGAGGCTCTGGAGAAAGACGGTGAGATAGATGTTTCGTATGTTCCATTTGGTTATGAAAAATGCCCGGATTATCAGCCGGAAGAGTTACTGTCTCCTGCAAAGCGTTTAGCAGACAGATATAAATCAGGGCCATTATTCAAGTTTGCTGGCATATGCCAAGAAGTCGATACTTTTCCCAAAACAACGCAGATCCCTCCTGTCTATATATTATGGCCGACCTACAAGGCGATTGTTGATAGTCTCCGTTATGAAGAATTTACGTCATATTCAGTCAAAGATCGTCCGGTAACAAAAACATCTAATACTACACCTATGGGGAGGCTTCTTTTTTACGATGCAACACTTGACGATTACGTTCCTGCAAAACATATATTTGTTAGGATATGTGATGGTGGATATCCGGAAACTTCTTATACAGACAGCCTAGGTTACTTTTCTGTCCCTTCTTGGGCATTTGAACATCATACCAATATATCCATAAAAACGGAATCTCCACTGTTTAGGGTTATACGCAATTCTCCATTTACAGACTTGATCAGTTTAGG
>OCTW011614650.1_pt1 | contig 12445 bp, 10 predicted proteins | sample 1539671 | NCBI WGS metagenome assembly OCTW01 (sample SAMN02144230, study PRJEB22623) | gut metagenome | biome: sheep rumen | host: Ovis aries | place: New Zealand | reverse complement strand
CCCTTCTTGTCGAGCACCAGGCCGTTGGAGATCACGCGCTTGTAGGCGGGAGTGCCGCTGACCATGGTGTGGATGGCATGAAGGGTATAGAACCAGCCGCGCGTCTGGTCGACGCCTTCGGCGATGAAGTCGGCAGTACTGCCGAAATCCGGGGTGTGGAGCCCGCGAAGGCCGGTCTGGGCATAGGGCATGGCGCCGCTGTCGAACCAGACGTCGATAAGGTCGGTCTCCCTCTTCATCTTCTTGCCGCTGGGGCTTACGAGGAAGATATTGTCGACATAAGGACGGTGGAGGTCGATCTTGTCGTAGTTGGCCTTCGACATGTCTTCGGGGTCAAAGCCCTTTGCACGGAGCGGATTCTCCGTCATGAAACCGGCTTCGACAGCCTTGTCGATTTCGTTATACAGTTCTTTGACGGAACCAATGCAGAGCTCTTCCCTGCCGTCTTCGGTACGCCATACGGGAAGCGGGGTGCCCCAGTAGCGGCTGCGGCTGAGATTCCAGTCCTGGATGTTCTCGAGCCACTTGCCGAAACGGCCGGTACCGGTAGCTTCGGGCTTCCACTCGATGCTCTCGTTGAGCTTCATCATCTGCTCGCGCACTGCCGATGCCTTGATGAACCAGCTGTTGAGCGGGTAGTAAAGCACGGGCTTGTCCGTACGCCAGCAGTGGGGATAGGAGTGGACATGCTTCTCGATGCGGAAGGCTTTGTTCTCCTGTTTCATGTAGACGCAGAGGTCCACGTCAAGGGTAGGCGTCTCGGGTGTGGCCTCAGGGTCGTATGCGTTCTTGACGAAGCGGCCCGCCCAGGGCTTGTAGAGCTCCACATTGACGCAATCCTTGACGTACTGCGGATCGAGGTCTTCGAGGCGCACGAAACGGCCCTTGGTGTCGACCTGCGCCTGCGGATTGCCGTCGCGGTCGGTCACATAGAGCGCAGGCACGCCGGCCTCCTTGGAGACACGGGCGTCGTCGGCGCCGAAGGTTCCGGCTATATGGACTATGCCCGTACCTTCTTCGGTAGTGACGTAGTCGCCGAGGATGACGCGGAAGGCACCTTCGCCGGGGTTGAACCACGGCAGAAGCTGCTCGTAGCGCATGCCTTCGAGCTCTTTTCCGCTGATGGTGCCGGGAAGCACCTCGAAGGGAGTCTTGCCGTCGAACCATGCGGGGACGAGGTCCTTGGCGAGGATGTAAGTGGCGGGAATGCCGGTATAGGGATTGGCGCTGCGAACCTTCACATATTCGATCCTGGGGCCTACGCACAGGGCGCAGTTGCTCGGGAGAGTCCAGGGGGTAGTAGTCCAGGCGAGGAAGTAAAGCTCGTCTTCGCCGACCACCTTGAACTGGACGCAGCAGGTAGTGTCCTTGACGTCGCGGTAGCAGCCGGGCTGGTTAAGCTCGTGGGTGCTGAGGCCGGTACCGGCGGCGGGGCTGTAGGGCTGGATGGACTTGCCCTTGTAGAGCAGGCCCTTGCCGTAGATATCCTTCAGAAGATACCAGAGGGTCTCGATATAGCGGTTGTCGTAGGTGATGTACGGATCGTCCATGTCGACCCAGTAGCCGATGCGCTCGGTAAGGTTGCGCCACTCGGCGGTGTACTTCATAACCTCCTCTCGGCAGGTTTTGTTGTACTCCTCTACGCTTATCTTGGTTCCGATGTCTTCCTTGGTGATGCCGAGCTTTTTCTCAACTCCGAGCTCGACCGGCAGGCCGTGGGTGTCCCAGCCGGCACGGCGGCGCACCTTGAAGCCGCTCTGCGTCTTGTAGCGGCAGACGGCGTCTTTGATGCTGCGGGCCATGACGTGGTGGATACCGGGCATGCCGTTGGCGCTGGGCGGGCCTTCGAAGAAGATAAACTCGGGAGCACCCTCCCTGAGTTCGAGAGACCTCTCGAACGCCTTGTTCTTCTTCCACCTTTCCAACACCTCGGCCGAAGCCGCCACAAGGTCCAAACCCTTATATTCTTTAAATGTCATTTTTTTTAGCTAATTTTGAGCCTACAAATTTACTAAAAATAGAGGCCAAATACAAATTCATAATATGAGCGTACTGGACATCATTCTGCTCGTGATTTTCGTCCCTGCCATCATAAGGGGCATCAGCAAGGGTTTCATCGAGCAGCTTATCGCACTGCTGTCGATTTTCCTGAGCGCATATCTTGCCTATCTCTTTGCCGACAAGGTCGGAGAATGGCTCTCGCAGTTTATCACATTCAGCTCTCCGTCAGTGCTGTATATCGTCTCGTTCGTGGTCGTGATCATCCTCTGCGTACTCGTGCTGAACCTTCTTGCGAAGCTTCTGTCCAAGGTGCTCGAAGCTGTCTCGCTCGGCTGGCTCAACCGCATCCTCGGATTTGTACTGGCCATCCTCAATACGGCTCTCGTGGTCGGGCTGCTCTTCGTGGTCTTCGGCGACCTCAACGAGAAGTATTTCCACCTCTCAACGCAGTTCATGGAGGACTCGGTAATCTACGGCTGGATCAGCAAACTCACCGATGCAGTCTTCCCCTACCTCGAGACCCTTTTCACAAAAATCAGCAATGGCATCCAAGAACTCTAAAATTATACTCATAGAAACTTCGACCTCCCTTTGCTCCGCAGCTATCTGCGAAGACGGGGTCGTGACAGCATATCGCGAGAGCGCCGGCGGGCGCGAACACGCCTCGCTCACGGCAGTCTTCGTGCAGCAGGTGCTCGAGGAGCGCGCGCTGCACGTGCGTGACTGCTCGGCAGTGTGCGTGAGCGCCGGCCCGGGCTCTTACACCGGACTCCGGGTGGGTTCATCCACGGCCAAGGGATTGTGCTTCGGCGCCGGCATCCCACTGATCTCGGTCAGCACTCCGGACATCCTCGTCTGGAAAGCTATAGGCGAAGGGCTAGTCCCCGAGGGCTGCACGGCCATCGTCCCGATGATCGATGCCCGCAGGATGGAAGTCTACACGGCAATCTACAGCCCGCTGGGCACACGCCTCACCGAGGTTGGCCCACAGGTGATCGACCAGGACTCCTTCGCTTCACTCAGGGGCGGCAATGTCCTGTACATAGGCGACGGCGCCGCCAAATGCGAGGGCATCCTCGAAGGCACATTCGTGCAGTGCTGCCCCGACGCCCGCAGCATGGCCCCGCTTGCAACAAAAAAGTTCGAAGCCGGCGAGTTTGAGAACACCGCCTACTTCGAACCTTTCTATCTCAAGGATTTTGTCGCTACGGTTTCGCGGAAGAAACTGTGGTAGTGCTATTTCAGTAATTTAACGAGCTCTTTTCGCAGTGCCTGCTCCCCGGCGAGGGTAGCTGAGGAGATTTCGCCGTCTGCGATGAGGATGGTGCTGGGGAGCGACTGGACGTTGTAGAGCCGGACGGCGCCGCTTGCGGCACCCTGGCCGTCGCATACATTGATCCAGGGAAGTTTCTGATTGCGAACGACCGAAGCCCAAAGGGCCTTGTCGGTGGAAACGCAGACAGAGTAGATCTCAAGTCCCTTGGAGTGGTACTGCTCGTAGAGAGGCATGAGCACATCAAGGTTGAAGAGCTTCTGCTCGGCATCGGCCACATCCCAGAAATGCAGAAGTACTGCCTTTGAATCCACTCCCGAAAGGGCCACCTTCTGAGCGTTGACATCGGGAAGAGCGATATCGGGGAAGCCTGCCTGCTGCGCATTGCGGATGGCATTCTCGAGCTCCATGTTGTTCTTGCGGCGTTTCGCTTCCTGCTCGAGGGCCTTGACGTACTTGGAGTCGGGGTAGACTGTCTTGAGCGAATCGGCAGTGTTAGCAAAAATGATGGCATCGGTGCTCTGGCTGAAAAGAGGCAGCCCGGGGGCTATGTTCTGGTAGAGGAGAGGAACTACAGCGAGAGACTTGGGGTGTCCGACGACATAGGCAAGCCGGCCGCGATAATACCTCACATAAATCCCCGCGGCCTCGCCCGGAGCGGCGGCATTGACTTCACGGACGAAGTCGGCATAGGCCTTCTCGATGCCGGCAAGCTCGGCGGAGCCTTCCGAACCTTCGACGGAGTAGTTGCCGAGGGTATCTGCCTCGATGACGGCATTTTCACCGGCCTCCAGCAGAAGCGCGGCGAGACGGGTGTTACCTTTATAGATATAGAAGAACTCAGGCTGGCCCTTCTTCACGTCTACCTTGTAACTGAATTTGCCGGCCGCATCGGTCTTCACGGAGTCGAGAAGCTCGGAAGAACTGACATTTAGCCTGTGGATGGCGAGACTGGTCTTGGGGGCTTCGGGCACGCTCATAGTGATCTGAGTCTTGGGCGAGCACGAAGCAAATAGCGCCAGGACGGCACCCAGCGCAAGGATTCTACAATTTCTCATATTCGGCGAGGATTGCGGCGGCGATTTCCGCCTTTCTTTCGTCTGATACCACCGGGCGCTGCTTACGGAAGTCGAGATCTCCCTCGGTCTGAAGCGGCACGAGGTGGATATGGGTATGGGGAACCTCCATGCCGAGTACGGCAACGCCTACCCTCTTGCAGGGCACTGCGGCCTTCAGAGCCACGGCGACCTTGCGGGCAAAGGCCCAAAGGCCTTCGTAGGTCTTGGGGTCGAGATTGAAGATATAGTCGTCCTCAACGTTCTTGGGGATGACGAGGGTATGGCCCTCAGCGAGAGGGTTGATATCGAGGAAAGCGTAGAAGTCTTCGCTTTCTGCAACCTTGTAGGAAGGTATCTCGCCCTTGGCGATGCGGGTGAAGATTGTCATCAGAGCGTAATTTCGAGGATCTTGAACTTGATGGTGCCGGCGGGGACGGTAGCCTCAACTATCTCCCCTACTCCGTGGCCGATGAGGGCCTTGGCAATAGGAGTGTTAGCCGAGAGCTTGCCCTTGGAGAAATCTGCTTCCGACTCTCCGACGATGGAGAATTTCATCTTGGCTTTGGCGTTGAGATTCTCCACGGTGACGGTGGTAAGCATCTGGACCTTGTCTGCGGAAAGCTGAGAAGCGTCGAGGACCTTGGCGTTTGCAATCATGTTCTTGAGGTTGCCGATCTTGAGCTCGAGAAGGCCCTGGGCCTCGCGGGCCGATTCGTACTCGGCATTCTCGGAGAGGTCGCCCTTCTCGCGTGCTTCGGCGATGGCCGCGGCGATGACCGGGCGCTGTGCGAGGGCGTCTGCAAGTTCTTTCTTAAGGTTCTCGAGTCCTTCCTGACTCATGTAGTGTACTTCTGCCATAGTATGTGCGTGGTTTATTGTCAATTAAAAGAGAGTTCCGCCTTGCGGCAGAACCCCTTGGTTGTTACTGCAAATATAAGAATTTTTGGATTATTTCAGTCCTTCTTCGTATTTGGGTTTCATGATTGCCTCGTAGACAACGAGCTTCTTGAGCTCCTTGCGGCGGGCTTTTTTGTCTTCCTTCTGCACGAGATCACTCAAGACCTCGGGAACTTTTTTCTTCTTTTCCATACTTACAGTGCTCTGTATTTGCGGCCGTACTCGAGCTGCTGGCCAAGGAAATCGTCGGGATACTCGACCTTGTAGTCGACGATCTTGCCGGCGCGCTTGACGGGCACGATTTCCGGGTTGATGAAGCCGCCGTAGGGCTTGAGGTTAAGCGCTTCGTAGCGAGCCCTTACTTCCTTGTGGAGTTCGGGATCGATGTGGACTGCGTAAGTCTCGATAAGGTACTTGCCCGCCTTGTAGTCGCCTTCGCTCTTGATGCGCTGGATCTCGGCGAGAAGTTCGGCGAAGAGGTCGCGGAGTTTCTCGTAGTCGTTCACCACGAAGTAGGTCTTGCCGTCGCGCACCTTCTTCTCGATCACATTGTCCTTTGCTCCCTTCTCGTAGCACCACTGGGCGATGAGCTTGCGGTTCTGCATGTGGGCTTCGGTGTTGGGACGGCCGAGTTCGACGCGTGTGAACTGGGTGAAAAGTCCGTTGCGGATGTAGCTCGAATACTCAGCCTTGTAGGCCTCCATGTCGGGCATGATGCCGAGCTCGACCATCTTGGGATCGGCCGTGTAGTAGAGGCCGAAGAGGTCGGCACGGGCTTCTTCGAGTGCGGAGGCATATTCGCCCATGGCGGTAGTGCTTACACCAGGGAGGAGCTGGCCGGAACCATGGCCGAGGCATTCGTGGAGGTCGGTATGGACCTCGTCTGCCCACTGGCCATACTTACGGACGAGGGCCTTCTCGGCGTCGTCCCATGCGAACTCGTCGAGCATATTCTTGGGCGACTCCTGTGCGGCATAGTCATAAGCGTGGGTGATGTTGGCTATGGTCACGCTCTTGCTGCCGTGCTCCTTGCGGATCCAGTCGGCGTTGGGGAGGTTGATTCCGATAGGGGTCGAAGGGTAGCTGTCGCCGGCAAGGCAGACTGCGTTGATAACCTTGGCACTGATGCCCTTGACCTTCTCCTTACGGAAGCGGGGATCGACGGGAGAGTTGCTTTCGAACCACTGCGCGTTCTTCGAGAGGATCTCGGTACGGCGCGAAGCCTCGGCGTCCTTGATATTGACATAACCCTCCCAGCTGCCCTTACGGCCGAGCGGGTCGTTATAATCCTCGATGAAGCCGTTGATGAAGTCGACTGTGCCGAGAGTGTCCTTGACCCACTCGATATTGAACTCGTCCCAGACATGGAGATCGCCGGTCTCGTAGTACTTTACGAGGAGTTTCAGGGCATTCTTCTGAATGTCGTTCTCCGCGACCTCTGCGGCCTTCGAGAGCTCCTCGCAGATATGGCTGATGGCTCCGTCGTAGATGCCGCCCTTCTTCCAGGGAAGCTCGACTATCTTGCCGTCCTGCTTAACCACCTTGGTATTGAGGCCGTAAGCGATGGGATGAGGATCGCCCTCGACCTCAATGCTCTTGTAATAGTTTTCGACCTCCTCGCGGGTGACTCCGTCGTAGAAATTGACGGCCGAGAGTTTCACGATGTCGCCCTTCTGAGCATTGGAGCGGCGCTGCTGGCCGGTAGTGGTGTCGTAGACATATTCGGCTATGCACTTGTCGGCTCCCACCGCCTCGAGAAGGCCCTCGAAGTAAGGTCTGCCACACTCGGGGAAGAACTTATCTTCGGCGTAGTGGTGGTGGACACCATTGGAGAAGAACACCCTCTTGGCGTAGACCACGAAGGCATCCCAGTCGGCGCCTTCGCGCTCACCCTTGTAGTTTTCGAGAATATTCTCGAGGGCGTGCCTCAGGGCTATGTTGCCTGCTGAGTTCTGGTCCCAGAGGATGTCGCGGCCCCACTTGGCTGCTTCTGCGAGATGATATGCGTATTCTTTCTGCTGAAGGCTGAGGTTTTCCCATCCTGGGATAGTGTACCTCATCACCTTGAGGTCTGCAAATTCGTCGACGAGATAGCGGAATCCCTCGACCTTGTCGTTCTTAACTGTGCAAGAAATCATAGTAAGTGCTGCCCCAAGGCAGAGTGCGATTTTTGTTCTCATATTGCAAATATCGTATTTTTCGTCAGTAAAATGGCCGATTTACTGACCAAATGGTGGGCCGGAGGGCAATCCGTCAGTAAAATGGCCGATTTACTGACCAAATGGTGGTCCGGAGGTTAATCCGTCAGTAAAATGGCCGATTTACTGACGGATAATGGCGAGAGCCGCGATGCGGTCGCGCTCCAACTGCTTCTTCAATTCGTCGAACGACCCGAAACGGATCTCGTCGCGGATGCGATCCACGAAGGTCACGGTGATATCCTGCCCGTAGATCTCACCGGAGAAATCGAAGATATTGGTCTCGATCTTCTCGTTGCGGTCGATATTGGTCATGCCCCACATCGTGCGGCCGTCGACTTCGACCCTGCTCAGATAGGCCCCCACCGCAGGAAGGCATTTCAGAGGCTCGCGCAGTTTCATGTTCGCCGTCGGGAAACCGATCGTCCGGCCCATGCGGTTGCCGCCGACCACCACCCCGCTCAGCGCATAATCGTAGCCGAGCATCGCATTCGCGGCATCCACCTTTCCCGCTGCCAAAGACTTGCGGATTACAGTTGAAGAGATATACACTTGAGCCGGCCGGACGTCTGATGACGCAGAGGGCAAGGAGGGCTCACCCCAGGAAAACTGTGCCACCCTCGGCCTTATTTCTACGGGGGACACCCCCGAAACCCCTAGCGGCCTTTCTCCCTTTCCGTATTTGTCTTCGCCAAATACCCGGGTCGGCCGGGCGTCTGATGACGCCTTACTACCCACCACACAAGCAGGAACTATTTCCACTTCAGTACATAGGCCTTCAGCCAGCGCCGCAATCTGCTCCGTCGAGAGCCCGTCGGAGCCGAAACGGTTGTCGTAGCCGAGGACGATGGAGGTGACACCATAGTCGCGACGGAGCATTTCGAGATACTCGCGGGCGGTAAGCGCCGCAAACTCGCGGGTGAAGGGTATAACCTCGACTCTGTCCACCCCGAGAGCAAGAAGCTTCGAGCGCTTCTCCTCGAGTGAGGTCAAAAGCCTGAGATCGCGCGGATCCTTGCCAAGGACCACTCGAGGGTGGGGCCAGAACGTGATAACGAGACTTTGCTCGTCCCGCTCATGCGCGGTCTTGAGCAAAGTCTCTATCACTGCACGGTGCCCCAAATGGACTCCGTCGAAAAAACCTGTCGCGGCTACAGCCATCTGACGATAGGGAAATCCTGACGGTGAGGCAGAAGGTCGTTCTTAGGATAGATACGGGTACCTACCTGATACATACCTGTCCTCTCAGGGAGTACGGTCACACGGAAAGTGGCAACGCCATTTTCAACACCGACCAGCTCGAAAGGAGCGACTTCCTGGATATGGAGGGCGCCCTTCTTGTCGGTAGACGTGAAGAGCATCTCCACCCCGATATCTTCCGGCTTGATGCGGCCGAGGTCGATCTGCACCTCGCTGATGAGCTTATTGTCCTGCGAAAGCACGTAGGAAGCTCCGGGCTGGGTGTAGGAGACGATGCGCATATTGTTCCACTCGTCGGTCATGAACTTTTTCCAGTCCGCAATTTCGCGGGCGATTACCGCACCGTTGGCTGCAAGCTTGCCATAGCGCTCGCTCTGGGGGATATAGTACTGGTTGCAGTAGTCCGTGAGCATGCGGTTGGTCGTGAAATTGGACGCGACCTTGGCGATGGTGTTCTTGATGTAGCCGATCCACTTGACCGGGAGACCGGTCTTGGAGTCGGTGTCGTAGTAGTCGGGAGCGATTTCGTTCTCGATGGTGGCGTAGATAGTCGCAGCGTCGAGTTCGTTCTGGTAGTTCTGGTCGTCGTAGGTACGCTCCTGAGGGAGTGCCCAGCCGGCGTCTTTCTGATAGCCTTCGACCCACCAGCCGTCGAGCACGGAGAAGTGCATGACGCCGTTCATCGCGGCCTTCTCGCCGGAAGTACCGGATGCCTCAAGCGGACGGGTAGGGTTGTTCATCCAGACGTCGACGCCCTGGACGAGCCTCTTGGCGAGGGTGATGTCGTAGCCGGGGACGAAGACGATCTTGCCGATGAAGCGGGGATCCTTGCTGATGTCGACGATCTGCTTGATGAGGTCCTGACCGGCGCCGTCGGCAGGATGGGCCTTGCCGGCGAAGATGAACTGGACAGGACACTTGGGGTTGTTGACGATGGCGTCGAGCCTGTCGAGGTCGCGGAAGAGGAGCGTCGCTCTCTTGTAGGTGGCGAAACGGCGGGCGAAACCGATCGTGAGCACGTCGTCACGGAGTGTCTCCTTGATGGTGACGATCTGGCCGGGGGTATAGTGGGCGCTGAGCGCGGGATCCGAGAGACGGTCGCAGACCGACTTGATGAGCTCGGACTTGACTATCTTCCTTACATTCCAGATATCCTGGTCGGAGACGTTGTAGATACCGTCGAAGCAGCTCTTGTCGTAGTGGCTGGTCTTGAACTGATCGCCGAAGACCTTGGCGTGGAGCGCTTTCCACTCCTTGGAGGCCCAGGTCGGGTAGTGTACGCCGTTGGTGACATAGCTGATGTAGAGTTCTTCGGGAAGATAGCCGGGATACATCGGGGCGAAGATATCCTGGCTGACCTTGCCGTGGAGCATCGACACACCGTTGACGTTCTGGCTCATAGAGGCGGCGAGGGTGCTCATCGAGAACTTCTCGTCGTGGTTGTCGGGGTTGATCTTGCCAAGCGCCATGAACTGCCTCCAGTCGAGGCCGAAACGCTGGGGATAGTGGCCGAGATAGCGGCCGAGCATGTCCTCAGGGAATGCGTCGTGGCCTGCAGGCACGGGGGTATGGGTCGTGTAGAGGGACGAAGCGCGGCAGAGTTCCATCGCCTCGCCGAAGGCGTGGTGGCCTTCCTGCATGAATTCGCGAAGCCTCTCGAGGCCTGCGAAGGCTGCATGGCCCTCATTGTAGTGGTACACGGTGGGGTTGAGTCCGAGGGCGCGGAGGGCGCGTACGCCGCCGATGCCCAGAAGGATCTCCTGCTTGAGACGGTTCTCCCAGTCGCCACCGTAGAGCTGATGGGTGATCGAGCGGTCCTCGGGGGAGTTGGCCTCGAAGTCGGTGTCGAGCAGGTAGAGGTCGGTGCGGCCGACTGCCACCTTCCAGATGCGGGCGGTAAGCTGCCTGCCGGGGAGGTTCATGGAGACGGTCTTCCAGTTGCCCGATTCGTCAAGCACAGGCTCGGCCGGGATCTTCATGAAGTCCTGGGCGTCGTAGCCCGCGACCTGATTGCCCTGAGGGGTCAGGCGCTGGGTGAAGTAACCATAACGGTAGAGGAGGCCGACCGCGACAAGGTTGACGTTCATGTCGCTGGTCTCCTTGAGGTAGTCGCCGGCGAGGATGCCGAGACCGCCGGAGTAGATCTTCAGGGATGTGTCGAGACCGTACTCCATGCAGAAATAACCGACAGAAGGCTCAGTGCGGTTCTTCTTCTGCTCCATATAGGAGTCGAATTCCCTCATCACGTCGGCCAGACGCCCGAGGAACTCGCCGTCCGAGGCGAGCTGCTTGTATCGTTTGTAGGTTACTTTGTCGAGGATTACCATCGGGTTGTGGCCGGATTTGTGCCACAGGTCGGCGTCGATGGTCTTGAACAGTGCCTTGGCGCTGTCGTTCCAGCACCACCAGAGGTTTTTGCAGAGGGTTTCGAGCCCCCGGAGCTCCTCAGGAAGGTGACGGGTGACCATCACGCTCTGCCAGGATGGAGTTGCGTTGGGATTGTACATAAAAAACTTAAGGTAAAACTACTGTTTTGTTGCTAATGCTTCATCTACACGGATCTCAAAATCACTGAGCACATTCATGTAGTTGATGAACGCCTCGTAGGGCGTGTCGTAGGGATTGAAATACTTGTGGACGTCGCCGTCGGAGAAGAACTTTGTACACATGTAGTAGAAGTGGTCGCTCTCCTGAAGGTGACCGTAATCGCTCCAGAGGATGGGATCGCCGAGGATGGCAAGCTTCTCGCCAAGAGCATAGACCTTGTTGAACGCGTCGGCCTGAAGTTCGTTGCCGAGCCAGGCAGTGAGGTCGCGCTCTTCGTCGGCCCAGGAGATGGGGTTGGGAACCGAAAGCGGTGCCACGCTGTCGTACTTGGCAGCCACCTCCGAAGGAGTAAGGAACTCATATTGGGGGTCTGCGAGCACCGTCGCGGGAAGGGCCTTCATAAACTCGAAGATACCGGATTCCGCCTTGTTGTGCTCTCCGAAGGTCTCGTAGTCCATGAAAAGGTTCACCACCTCGCCCGGAGCAGCATCGAGAGCATCCTTGAAGGTGTCGGCCGTGACTGCGCCCTGAGTGCCGAAGCGGAAGGCGATGTCGTCGCTGAGCATGTAGTTGCGCAGAAGAAGCTTCTGGTCTTCGACGAGGTCGTTGGAGTAGACGAAGTTGGGGCTTCTCCAACCCATGATATGACGGGCGCCCTCGGTAAGAACTGTCTTGAATCCCATGTCGTAGACCAGCTTGCCGATACTGTCGGAGTAGATAAGCTCGGTGTTGCGGAATGCGGTGGGAGTCTGCCCGAAATAATGCTCGATAGCGGCGCGGTGCTTAAGGACCTGGTGACGGAATTCCGACTCGGATCCTACCGAAGCGAGGGAGTGATAGTAAGTCTCGGAGAGGAACTCAACACTGCCGGTCTTGGCGAGTTTCTGGAAACTCTCAATGACTTCGGGGGCGTAGCGGTCGAACTGCTCCAACACGGTGCCGGAAAGCGAAAAGGCTACTTTGAGTTTGCCTTTTGTGGCCTTGATGGCGTCGAGAAGGACGTCGTTCATCGGGAGGTAGCACTTGCGCGCAATCCTCTTCAGGATGGTCCTGTTCTGGAAGTCATCGTAGTAGTGCGAGTCCTTGCCGATATCGAAAAACCTGTATTGCCTGAGCCTTGCAGGCTGATGGACCTGAAAATACAGACATATTGATTTAGCCATAACCGTGTATGTTTACTTTGTCAGTGAATAATAAATGTCTTTGAGCTTTGCTGCTGCGTGATCCCACTTAAGGGCATTGACCTCGTCGTAGCCGTGCTTGGCGGCGAA
>OCTW010869771.1_pt1 | contig 12445 bp, 1 predicted proteins | sample 1539671 | NCBI WGS metagenome assembly OCTW01 (sample SAMN02144230, study PRJEB22623) | gut metagenome | biome: sheep rumen | host: Ovis aries | place: New Zealand | reverse complement strand
CTGGGGAAAGCGTCAAGAAAAGGAAGCTGTTAAAAAATTAAAAGCTCAATTAGATACTCTCGATGGTAGAACAAAAGAAGCTAAAGAATTAAAGAAAATCACAGAAGAGGTTGAAAAGGCATTCTCTGGACGCATCGAGTTAAAATTCACTCAGAACTTTGCTGGTGGTGATCCTAAAAAGCCAGATCCCAAATCTGTTGCTGGTAAAATTATTGCTCAGATGAAAGAAATATCTGATTTGGCAGGCAATATTCCAATTCATATTAAGCCAAATCTTACAGAAGCAGGACAACAAGAAATAATTGACGATATTCAAGCAGCCATCGATGAAATGGGCAAGAATATTAAGTTGGTTATTCCAGCCGCTAACGTCGAAGGTTTATCTGAGCAAGTTTTAGAAAAAACAAAACCAAAATCACAACAGTCATTACAAGCTAATTATGATATTAGTAAATACGACATTACTCAGATTGAATATTATGAAAAAGCTAAAACTGGATTAACTGCTCTAAATAATGCTTTAAAAACTTATGAGCAATTAAAAGCGAAAATAGTTTCTGGAAAATCTTTAACCGATAAACAATCTCAGAAATTAGATGAAATCGTTCGTAAGTTTCCAATGATTGTTGATTATTATGAACAAATCAACAAGCCCAATGCCGATCTTAATTTAGAGCAACATAAACTAACAGATGCATGGGAAGATGTTCAGAAGGCTTTAGCTAAAAATAATCAGTCTGTTGTTCAAATTGGTGATTCTACTGAAAAAGTCGTTGAAGAAACTGAAGAACTATTAAGACTTTTTACAAAGGTTCAAAATGCATATCAATTGTTGAGCAAGCAAGAGGGTGGATTATCTACAGTTGCAAAAGGATGGCAAGAATATGTGTCTAAAGGTGGAACTCGTTCAATTGAAGAAATCACCAAAGATGCAGATGAAATTGCTGTTTTAACTAAAGGTTTAAAGGAAAATACGGCTGCTAAAGAGCAGAACAGTAAAGCTAGCAAATCAACCAAACAAAAAGACATTGCTCAGATGCATGGACAAGAGGCTGAAAATCTTTCCAAAGCAGCAAGTGGTTATAAAGAATATGTTAATGCTGTTGATAATGCCAATACTCATGTTGGCGATTTTGTTACTACTCTTCAAAACGAAATAGAAACTCTTAAAACAGTAAAAGATGTAGCCAAGAATACTGGTTCATCTGTGGAACAATCTGTTCAATCTTCTCTTCCATCTTCAGATTCTTCAGAAATTAAAATTCCAAATAATGCAACTCAAACGCTTGAAAATGCAGAAAAAGTCGCTGATCGATTCTTTAGTAAAATTGACAAATTTGGTCGTGTAAATGAGAATCTCGTTAAGACGGTTGAACCTGCTGTAAAAGCTATGGAAGATGAGGCTCCTAAAGTCTCAAAAATGTCAGAAGCCTTTGGACAAGCTGCTTCTAATGCACAAAATTTTGTAGATGCTTTAGAAAAAATTCCTGAAAAACTGCAAAAGAAAGCAATGGACAAACTGGCGGCTGAGGAATTGGAAAAAGCTGCAAAAGACGAACCTACCATTAAACATAATGGTTTAAAGGCGTTTTCTGATAAGCGTACTAAAGAATACAAAGACATGATGAGGCAAGCTCGTGCGTATGAAAAGCATTTGGGCAAAATTGTTACTATTTCTCGCAGTGTTGTAGCCGACAAAGAAATATTTAATGTAATTGGAGCAAATGGTAATTCTGTACAACTTGCTCGTGATACTGAAGGTGGCTGGACAAAGGCAACAGAAGTTCTTGAAAATCATAAAGAAGAACTTGCAAAAACACTGAAGTTGCAGAAGAGTTTCATATCTGAGCGAGATAAACTTAATAAAGTTCGTGCAGATAAATATGTTGGTCAATCTGCCGCTGCTATTAAAAAATATCAAGAAGACATATCTAAGGTCGATCTTTTCTCGCAATCAGATGAATCGCTTGATGAACTCATTACGAAGATGAAGTATTTTCAACAGGACGTTATTAAACCTGAAAATACGATTGCAGCTGGACAAAAAGCTCTCAATGCACTTCGCCAGCGATTTAATAAACTGGATGCTGATGGATTAGGCAAAGACTTAGAACGTTCTTTAGAAGCTGCCAAAAAGAGAATAGGTGATTTTGACTTAACTCAAAATAGCAGAAAACGGCTTGATACATTTTTGCAAGAAATGGAAGTACGTTATTCTAAGCTGAGTAAAAATATCAGCGAGAAACGCTCTGAAATTACTGCTACAGAAAACGAGTTGAAATCCAGTAGGAAGAAATTCCAGACTCAGACTAATAATCTTAATAAGATTGATTCCAAAGAATATATTGGCGAAGCAGCGCGAGCCATTGAATCTTTGAAAAAAGAAGTTGCCAAAGTTGATATAACAAAAGCTACTTCAGAGAAATTAGATGCCTTACGGGGAAAAATTGTTGATACTCTTGGCACGTACAAAATAGAAGCTTATAAAATCGAAAAAGTTCAAGCATCTCTTAAGTCTTCATTTGACCAATTTGAAAATTTGGAAATCAGAACGGATGCTCCTGACGAAATCTATGCAAAGGTTCGAGAAGTTACTGAACAGATTTCCAAGTTTGATTATTCAAAAGCGAGCAAGAAATCCATTACTGATTTTAAGAATTATCTTGATAAAGCATATCAAGAAATTCAAACCGCCACTAAATCTTACAATAGTGAGATGGATGCACTCGAAAAGCAGAGGGAAAAAGATGCGATTGATAACGCTAAGCGTCAAGCTAAAGCCAAATATCAAGAAATTGAAGAAGAGTATAAAGAACAGCAACGTCTACAAAAAAAGGAATCTAGTAAGCTTGCAAAATCTCAAGCATCATTTACTAAACAAAGAGATAAACTCAACAATATTGACCCAAATCGTTATGTGAGTGATGTAGCGACCGTTATTCGTCAATTACAAGACGAAGCGAATGCGGTTGATATTGAATCTGCTCCAAAAGAGCAACTTGATGATTTAATTACTATTATTCGTAATGTAGTTGCTGAGTATGATAAAGCAGCTAATGTAATTGCTAAAAAGCCTATCAAGCTTGATATCCATAAATTACGTGATGATTATAGCAAATTGGATTATCAAGCATATGGCGAACAAGCGAGAAATGCTTTGTTAGCAGTTCAGAAAGAATTAGAATCTGTTGATTTAACAAAAGCTACTCGCGAAGATTTAGAGAAATTACAACAAACGGCAAAAGACACATATAAAGTTTTTAGTAAAACTCTTTATCAATATGCCGATTCGAAACGCATAACTGGTATCTACACTAAAATTGCCACTTTCTATGGTGACAATACTGCTATGCCAAAAGATGCAAAGCGTGAATTCGAACAAATGATGAAGGCGTTGCAAAGTGGTGCCAAACTGACCAATGAAGAGCTTGATAGAATGATTGAGCACTTCAATGTTCTTTCAGGAAAGATTAAAGAAACTGGTCAAGGCGGTAATTCTCTTTGGACAAGTATACGAAAACAATTTCAAAGTTCGATAGCTTCGTTTGCCGCTACCTATGTTTCTTTACAAGACATTGTTAGATATGTTCATCAAGCTGGACAAGAAGTGGTTAAGCTTGATTCTGCTCTTACAGAACTAAGAAAAGTGTCCGATGCATCCACTTCAAGATTACAGGAATCTTTCAAAGAATCTGCTAAAACAGCTCAAGAACTTGGTCAAAATATTCAGCATGTTATAAATGTAACGGCTGATTGGACAAGACTGGGATATGATATTGGTGATGCAGAAGAATTGGCTCGTATTACGACAATGTTCACCACTGTTGGTGACAACATGTCTGCTGATGATGCAAGTAGTTATCTCATTTCCACTCTTCAAGGTTTCCAATTGGCAGCCGACGATGCTGAAAGTGTAATTGATAAATACAATGAAGTAGCTAATAATTTCGCCATCGATACTCGTGGTATAGGTGAAGCATTGAAACGTTCTGCCGCTTCATTTAACGCTGCTCATACCAATTTATCTGAATCAATTGCTTTGATTACAGCAACTAATGAAGTATTGCAAGATCCAGAAAGTGTTGGAACGTTGTGGAAAACAATGTCTGCTCGTCTTCGTGGAGCGAAGACTGAACTTAAAGATTTAGGTGAAGAAGAAGACGCATTTACCAAATCAACATCTAAACTTCGTGATATGGTCAAAGGTATGACTGGCTTTGATATCATGAAAGACAAAGATACATTTAAGTCAATCTATGAAATCATGATTGGAATTGGCGAACAATGGGATAAACTTACAGATGTCGAACAAGCTTCGTTAGGAGAAGCACTTGCTGGAAAAAGAAATGCAAATGGTCTTTATGCTGTTTTAGGAAATATAGATAACTTAAAAGAAGCATATAAAGACGCTGAAAAAAGTGCTGGAAGTGCCGCTAAAGAGCAAGAAAATTATTCCAAGTCGATTCAATATTCAATTGACAAAGTAAAAGCTTCATTGGAAGAACTTGCTTATGATTTTATAAATAGTGATTTATTAAAACGTGGTGCTGAGTTTTTAAATGATGTTATCCAAAAAGTAGATAAACTTGTTAAACATTCTAAAGAATTATTACCTTTGTTGACTACTGTCGGTATAGGAGCTGGTTTTGTTAAATTTACATCAACAATAAAAACTTTGTCTGATGTAATGAATAAGTATGTAGTGGATAGTAAAGCTGCTTTTGCATTGATGCAAGAAGGTACACCCATATTAGCAAATCTGACGCAAGGAGCATATGGATTAACTACTGGAATCGCAGGAGCTACAAAAGCTTCATTAGCATTTGTAGCCACACCAGTTGGAGCAGTTATAACAGGCGTGGCTCTTGCTGCAGGAATTGCAGTTGGAGCAATACAACTTTATCGCAAGCAACTTGAAGAAATGAGACAACAAGCTCTTGAAACAGCTCAATCATTTGATGAACAAACTTCAAGTTTAGAGGATGCAACTGACAAATATCAAGAATTGCACGCTTCTTTGTCTGATTCTAATATTACTGAAGAAGAAGCTTATGGCATTAAAGAACAATTAGCAGAATTACAATCAGAACTAAATGAACAATATGCAAATGAACATGAAAGATTAAATCTTGTAAATGGTGATTATAGAGAACAGTTAGGCTTACTTAAAGACATTAGCGAACAAGAAGCACATCAGCATGTTGTTGATAATGCTAAAGGATATGAAGATGCTCAGAAAACACTTCATAAAAATATAAGTGATGGCGTTTCTGTTCTGCCAGGTTTTAAAGCAGATCCTTCTGATGCTAATCAAGCTAAACTTATGAATTTCATTCATAATTATGGAAATGGCATAGATGGTCAATTTGACGGAATGGCTAAAATGGAATTAACATTCGACATTGATGCTGAAAATGCCAAAGAAGTAATTGACCAATTTAGACTTGATTTAGATTCATATGCGAAATCAAATAATATTGATATTGAAGATTTCTTGGGTTCTATTAAAGACTGGGAAGATGAAAATATCGACACTGAGGCTATTGATAATGCAAAAGCTATTGCCGATGCTTACACACGAGCACAGTTAATTTGGAATGATGGCAATGGTTCTTTAGTTGAAACGTATGATGAAGCAACTCAAGCTGTTCAAGAATATAATGAAGCTCTTGCTTCTGGTGAAGGGATTGAACAAGCAAATCAACATATCGAAAATCTCAAAAAAGAAATTTCGGATTTAGATACTGATGAAAATATACGAAATGTATTAAATAATATCTTTAATGATATAGATGAAGAAAGTTCTCAAGTTCATGAAGTAGAGCTTAAATTAAAACCTTCTATCGATAAAAGTAATTCTATTGTTAATGAATTCCAACAAAGGATTGCTAGCGACAAAGCAGATTTAGAAAAATTAGGTTATGATATTACAGACACAATGTTTGGTAATGTTGACCTAAGTAAAGACCGCGTTATCGAATGGACAGAAGACAATCTTAATAAATTCAAAGATGCTTTACTTTCATCTCATCTTAGCGGCAAAGAATCTGCTGAAGAAATTGAGCACATTTGGCAAGAAGTTAAAGAACATTATCAGGGTTCAATATCAACAATTGATGCTTACTCTACTGAAGTAAATGGTATTCCTATTGCCGTTACTCCTATGTTCCGAAATCCAAAAACTGGGGAAATGGAATATTTGAGTGATGACGTAATAAACAATTACTTAAAAACTACTGTTGCCAATGCTCACGGAGACTATTCTAAAATATTAGAGATTGATGCTCCGAAAAATGGGGGCATGGGTATTATTGCTGGACTTGGAGAAGATGCTGAAAGTATCTCCCAAGTAATGCATTATTTAGGGCCAGATGGTTCAATTATTGATGGCATGAGAGAATTGAAAGCTGCTCAACAAGACTTAGCAGAAGACGATTCGGTTATTCAATACACTCAAAAACTTCAAGGCTTAAGAGATGTTGATGTTTTACATGGTTTCGATGGTTTAACAGAGCAACAAAAATCCGCTTTCCAAGAATTGATGAATTATTGCGGATTAACCGAAGGACAAGAAAAGATTCTTGTAAAGACATTAACTCAGCTTGGTGTTTTAGCTGGCAAAACAGCTAAAAAGATTAATACGGCTGCTCAAGAAACCGCTTCTGATATTGTTACTGCAAATCAAGAAATTACTACTAATCTCAAACCTCAATTTGAAGCATTAGGAAAAGCATATAATGATATTTTTCATGGAGATAAAGGGTTTAGCTTAGATGTTGTCGATGAGGACATGATCAATTCGATTGTGCAATCATTTACAGTTCTAGGAAAGAATCTGAAAGTTCCATTTGATGAAGGACAAGAAGCAGTTAATGAATTTGTCAATGTTATTACAAGTGCCGAAACGAAATCTAAATCATTAAAAGAACAACAAGAAATCACTCAGACCGCATTTAATAATCTTGCAAGTGCATATTTTAATTCTGCTGATGGATTAAAAAACTTAAACAAGGAAACTGCTGATTCCATCGAGCAACAATTAAAACAACTTGGAATTGTTAATTCAAAAGAGATTGTTCAATATTATCGAGATTTACAGCAAGCAGAAGAAGCAGCGGCTGCAGAAAGTATTGAATTGACTAATGCTACCGCTGATCAGATCGAAGCATTATGTCAAGAGGCTAATATTGCTCCAAAAACCGCTCAAGCCTTATTGGTTTTAGCATTGGCAAAGCAGAGGGATGCCGGTATTAATTTTAGTGAAACAGGAAATATTAATCAGATAATGGCATTGGCTAAAGCTGCCCAAATTGGTGGCAAATTCTTAACCATGTTAGCAAAAGCCAAGTCATTACAAACATCAATCGATAATGGAGATGCTGGTCCATATGCTGAAGCCGAATTGGCGGCACTGCAAAAGCAAATAGATAGCTACGATTTAGAAGCAGAAATTGAAGTTAAATTCGATTATACTGGTTTAGGAAAAGCTTCAAGCAAGGCTGGTAAAGATGCTGCTGATAAATATGTAAAAGCATACGAAGAAGAACTTAAAAAGCTAGATGAAATGAAATCTAGCGGTTTAATTTCTGAGACAGAATATCTTGAAAAACTTAAAGCTCTCATTGATAAATATTTCAAAGATAGAGCTAAATATGCCGAAAAGTATGCGCTTGAGATTCAGAAATATTTTGAAAAAGTTAAACAGCATTATGATTCAGTAATTTCTGGTGTTGTTACTCTCTTCCAGCATAAAATCGATGCACTTAATAAAGCTAAAGATAAAGCAATTAAAGCCATTAACGATGAGAAAGACGCTGCATTAAAGGCTCTCAATGATGAAAAGAAGGCATTTGAGGAGGCTCACAAGGCTAAAATTGATGCTATTGAAGACGAGATTGATAAGTATAATGCTCAAATCAAAGTTTATCAAAAGCAACAAAAGGCTCTTCAAAAACTTATTAAGCAAAAACAACGCGAAATCAAAGCAATTGAGAAAGCCAATAAGGTTAAAGAAAAAGAGAAAAAAGCCGAAGAGAAATTCATTAAAGAGCAACAAAAGATTATCAAAGCAAATCAGAAAGAGATCGATCAGCGCAATAAGAAGATTGAACCTTTACAAGAACAAATTGATGCACTTAATAAAGTGAATGATGCTCGTAAAGAAGCAATTGAGCTTCAAAAGGCTGAATATGAACTTGAACGTCAAAAGAATCAACGTACTAAGTTGGTTTATACTGGCGAGCAAGGTCAAATGCGTTATGAGCGTGACGAAGTAGGTGTTCGTGATGCGCAAGATGCTCTTGATGACAAAAAGAATCAAGCTAAGGTTAATGCTATTCAGAAAAAGATTGATGCTCTTCAAGACGAGATTAAATCTTATGAAAAGATTATCGAGCAATATCAGGAGATAATTGACCAACATCAAGAAATTATCGATGGTATTGATGAATATCTTGAATCACAACAAGAGTTAATTGATTCAATCAACGAAGAAATCGAACTCCTTAATGAAGAAGTTGAACGTTATGATGATTTGATTGAACCACTTCAGGAACATATCGATTTGCTCAATGAGCAAAAAGAAGCTCTCCAAAAAGCTTATGACAAAGAACATGAGTTGATGGAAAAGCGAATTGAAGAAACTGAAGAAATGTACGATAAGATGCTGAAAGATGCTGAAAAGTATTGGGATGCACTTATTGAAAAGCTTGAGCAGACTAAATCTAAATGGGATGAATTAGCCCAAGTAGAGGAAGTGGCAAAAGCTTGGAGTCTTGTTTCTGAGGAAATGGGCAAACTAGGCTATACTGTCGAAGATGTTCTTAATGACACTCCTGGGGCATTCGAAGCTTTCAAATCCGCATACATTGATGCTCTCAATAACATGAATAATGGGAATGAGAACTGGAAGAAAGGTGTTCAATATGCTACTAGTGAAGCAGAGAAAAACTATAAGTCAGTTCAAGATGCTGCCAAGCTCGGAGCAAGTGGAGTTGATGAGTTAGCCACAGCAACTAGCGGACTCTCTTCTGCTGCTCAAAATATTGATAATCTTGCTTCTTCATTGAATGCGACATCTAATGAGACATCAGAACTCAAAGAAAAGTCCAATGGACTAGCTGAGAATTTTGGTAAGTTAGGTGACCAATCTGCAAAAGTCGGAGAGCTAACTACTGCTCTTGGAGAAGTATGCACAAAGATTGAAGAAAAGACTGCGGCCTTTGAAAATGAAGACGCTCGTGTATCGGCTGCTATTGACGATGAAGTTAAAGAGTTACGCATACTTTATAGTCAGTTAGAATTAGTTATTGGTCGATTGGCTAATATGCGAGATTCTATTGACCTTCATACTCTTGTGCAACAGTTCAATATGCTTTCAGGTGCTGTCGAAAATGTTGGTAAAGCATTACGTGGTGGAGATTCTGGTGTATCGATTACCGACTCTATCAATAATCTGAGTACACAAACTGATTTGTCAACTTTACAAGAACAGTTTGACACTTTAAAAGGCACTATCGAAAAGACTGTTGAAGCTATCGTTGGCGGTGGCGAAACCAAAAATAGTTTCGTTGATAGTTTAACTACTTTGAAACAAACTGCTGATGAAACCATTGGTCAAGCTGCCGATGAAACCGAAGGTACAATGATCGGTGATCTAAATCAGTTTGGTCTTGCTGCTGAAACAGTTTCAACAGAAAAACTAGGTTCAAAAGAATCAGCGGCTGATGATGGTACATTGAGTGGAGCTCTTGTTAGTCTTCATGAGCAAACCGACGCCCATATTGGTGTAAAGAGTGGTTCAGATGGCGAAAACGTAATTGGTGATTTCCATCAATTAGGTGTTGAAGTTGACGATGTAACTCAGAATCATATTGGTACTGAAGACAACGCAGAGACTTTGGTTGGTTCTATCAAAGCAACCTCTGATGAAACCACTAAGGAAATTGCTGGAACCGCTACTAAAGATTTTGATACTCTTAAATCAAAGATTGATGAAGCCAATACTACTGTTGGAGATTTAAAACAATCTATAGATGACCTTGTAGGTGGTTCTCCTTATAAGGTGACGATCCAGATTGAAACTGAGGGTGAAATTCCTAGTATTCCTTCAATGTTCAAATTAGGTAAAGGTCAATACACTGGTACTGCCACTACTGGTCAGGCTCATTTTGAAGGTACTGCTAATCTTCAAGGTAATTGGGGTGTACAGCAAGGTGGTAAGAGTCTTGTTGGAGAACTCGGTCAAGAGCTTATTGTTCGTAATGGTAGATTCTTCACAGTTGGAGATAATGGAGCAGAATTTGTTAACCTCCAACCTGGCGATGTAATATTTAATCATCTCCAGACTAAACAACTTCTTGACAAGAAAAATCTCGTTATGCCCGGTAATATGCGTGGCAAAGCTTTTGCAAGCGGTTCAGCTTTCTCAGCTATATCAAAATCAAGTCCAATCTCTGGTTTGCAGAGTAAAGTTCAAAGTGTAATTGGTCAGATTATTCCTACTATCACTACTCTTACGCAAGCGGTAGAAAAGAATACGACCATGCTTCAGAAACATTTTGACCATACTTCTCGTAAATCATCTGCTAATCAGCCAAATGTTACTATCAATAATCCTCAATTTACTGTTAGTGGCGTAACTGGCGAGGAAGTTGTTAAGAAGATTGAACATGAGTTTGAAGGCTTAATGCTGACAGCTTATCAGAAATCTATGAAATAACTATTTTATGGGAGGCTCTTTTGAGCCTCCTTTTTCAAAGGAAAATATCAATGAAAGAAATAATTACAACAGGACGAAAATACAGAGTTCTTGCGGATAAATCAACTAAGACATGGCATAGAATATCTTATTGGACAAAGGCATCAGACGTAGAGTTTGACGATGGTTCTGTTCTTGAAGGTAAGGCTTTCGGTCATGCGATGTTGGAACGTTCTAAGGCTTACGAAGTCGGTGATATTGCTTACTGCGCTTCTGCCCCATCTTGGGTGAGATTGAAATGTATTACTGCTGGCAAAAGTGCGGCAAAAGAACCTAAAGGTTATGCTGACATTAATACTTCTACGACTCAAATACAAGATGGCTCGGTAACCTTTACCATTGAAGATGTTCGCTTAACTGCTTATTCTAAGAATGCTTCAGATAATACAACTCCAAGTATTGCAGCTCTAAATCAGATGGAATCCGAATCTGCACAAGCATTACAAAAGTCACAGAATATTAATCTGTCTGTTAATGATGAAGGTAAGCTTGTTTTTCATGACCAAGACAATAATCAGACTGTATTAGATTATAAAGTTCATGATGCTGTTTATTCTTTTCCTTCAGATTCTCATGGAGAAACTGTTGAAGTCGGAGATGCAGAAACACATCGGGTACGTTATGTAAATGCAACCTCTGTGTATACAAATGGATATTCTGAAGGATTAAATAACAAAATTGGTAATGTAAAAAAGATTGAATATACTTATCACCATCATACTATCGATGGCACAAATTTAGATAGTACGAATAAAACAGCCGGACCTTATGCAAAGACGAAGACACGCGATAAATCTGGAGGTTGTTTTACTAAGCCAACTCAGCACGTTCATAACAGCAGGTGTTCGTCATATCAGCAGGAAAATAGTAAAGATTATAACCATGATATTCATATGGTTGATGGTCATTGGGAGTGTACCATCTGTAATACTAAATGGGGTGATTTAGGAAATGGCAAGGGGCCAGAAGGTTACTGGCCGAAGTGTGGAACTAGAACGTGGACAGAAACTATTTATACATGCGGCAATAAGCCTCTCAATGCAAAATATGCATGTGCTTGCGGACATAACGACGGAGATATTATAGCAGAAGAAATTACGCTGTAAAGGATAAATTAAACATGAAAGAAATACTTGTAAGTGGTAAAAAATACAGAGTTTTAGTTGACTCTGTTAATAAGATATGGCATCGAATATCTTACTGGACAAAAGCATCCGATGTTCAATTTGATGATGGAACATATCTTGAAGGGAAGTCCTTTGGACACGCTTCATTAGAGAGAAAACATATTTATGAAGTTGGAGATATTGCTTATTGTGCAAGTGCTCCTTCATGGGTGCAGCTTCAATGTGTAACAGCAGGAACATCAGCGACTAACGAACCTGAAGCATACACTACAATAGGTTCTATTCTTCAAGCTGGAGATAATATTAATGATGGTTCCGTAACATTTAAAATCATAGACGTACGTCTGTCAGATGAATTGGAAGATTCTGCTGCAAAAACACCGTCTATGAAATTGGTAAAAAGTATTGGTAATAAAGTAGATACTGCGATTAAACAAAATGAAAATATTAGAGTGTATGTTGCTAATGACGGTAAACTACACTTTAAGGATGCGGCAGGTGCGGATTCAGCGTTAAATTTTAATGTACACAAAAGCACATATACTTTTCCTACAGATGA
>OCTW010809281.1_pt1 | contig 12446 bp, 14 predicted proteins | sample 1539671 | NCBI WGS metagenome assembly OCTW01 (sample SAMN02144230, study PRJEB22623) | gut metagenome | biome: sheep rumen | host: Ovis aries | place: New Zealand | reverse complement strand
TACGAGACCCTGTCACTAGTTTATATGATGTACATGAAACAGTTTTAGCTGCTGTTCCTGCAGCGGTACCACATGTACCATAGTGCATAATTGCAGCTGTGCCATTAAAATCTACACCATCAATAGTTCTTGCAGTAGCCAATTTTGTTGATGCAGCAGCTGTAGCGGTAGCTCCTAAATAATCAGTACTTGTGGTATATGCAGCAGATCCTAATCCTTTAATTGATACATTAGTTCCATTAACCGCAATAGTACCATTACTAGTACCAGTGACAACAGATGTTACAACCTTTGATAAATCAAGGCTTCCAGTAGTTCCATTAGGAGTTGTCCAATTTAATGTAGCCATGTCAAATTACCTCCTTAGATTGCCCACTGGAATATTAGTCCATTTGGGAGCTTGCACCAACCATTTTGTTGGAGCGAACTTATGATATTCATTGTATCAATATTAATCGATTGAGTTGTGCCATTAGGGCTTTTCGCGTAGATATAAGCCATTTAGGTACAACCTCCTTTCTGAAATAATCTAATTTTACCATAATGTCTGGTTAAAATGAGACTTATAGTAATTTATAAAAATCCCTCAAAAACGTGGATATTTTGTGTGCCTTTTTGTGTACACGTGACACAAAGTTAGAGGTAGGATCTAGGAAATTTATCCTAGATCCTACAAAATTTTTACTAATATGTTGGCACTTTTTGGTCAAACCAGTGGTTTTCAAAAGCAGCTTCGACATCAGGATTTTCAACAGCCGAATTTCCAATCAAACTTAACAGTTGTCATCGTATTATCGCGAATCGTGTCACAGAAAGCACTGATGCGAATATTGGAAATACTAAAATCAATAATATAACCACAACAAGTGTCGACTTTGCATCTATATCGGTACTCAATACACCTCAATTTGATGGGGCTTGGGTCGTCTTTATCGCAATTGGCTTTTAACCTTCATATCATCTGCCTTTCACATGTCAATAATACACATAAGAAAGGCAGATGATACATTATATGGTATGGATATTTTATGCTATTGCTGATTGCTTAGCTACGCTTATAGCGTATCTGACAAACCCAATTGTTGTATTATTCGCAAATGAATACGGTAACCTACCCTACTGTCTTAGGTATTGGCAAACCTATGATAATCCGCTTGATATAGAATGGGTTATCAGTGAAGGTTGCGTACCTAAGTGTATACGATATGACTTCAATAAGCATTATCGGTATACACCAGAATGGGATAGTCCTGATAGAATTGGTTATGTTGATATCTTAGATCCTAATTTTACAATTAAGGAACGAATACAACGTTACTTCTGTCGTCTATATTGGTTATATCGTAATACAGCATATGGATTCAGTTATGAAGTAACTGGACGTCAGGTCGTTGGTGCTAATATGGAAGTACCTCGTACCGACTCTAAACATGATTGGTTCTCATATGATAAGACCCAACCAATTTGGAAACGAACATGGAGTTTATATTATTACAAGCATTGGTGTGATAAATTTATACTTCGTATCTATTTAGGATGGAAAGCTAAAGGAATGGAACCAGATGAAAATAAACATTGCATGTTAGCTTTATTCATCAACCCATTCAGACAGTAAAAAAGAATACACTCAAACCTAGTAAATACCTGAGTTTGGGTGTATTTTTGTCATGATCTAAAATGCTCGGCCAGTGGAAATCTAAGGAGGTATTATAATGGCTACATTGAATTGGAAAACCCCTAATGGAACTACTGGAAGTATTGACCTGAGTAAGATCTCATTAGATGACGGATCTTTCACTATACATGCTAAAAATGCATCAAGTGACTATACGTTAGTTGGAAGTCATGCTCATCCGGAAGGAAGACTTGTATGGGATGGTCGGTACTTTAAGGTCGGCCCTAATGCCTTGGCATCGATGGCAGAATCTACTAATGGTGATGCGGTATTCTACAATAACACACAAGACGAAGAAGGAGGAGGAACAAGTGGCACAGCTCGATTATATGGTAGTCCAACCTTTGATACATGTGCATCTGTAGTTGTAAATGGTATAGATCATCCAACAAATCCTGGAAAATTTGTACTGTATGCAAGAACCGCATCTGATTATAGCGTTTTGTCTGGTAACCCAGAAGATAGAACACTGTACTGGAATTCATCTCCAGTATTAACTACGCAATCAGATCTAGCTGCAGCAAAAATAACTGGTGCAGTACCTATTACACATGGTGGAACCGGTGCTACTACAAGATTAACTGCCGCCAAAGCATTAACCAATGAGAATGTTGGTACTGACGGTACATACTTCATAACAATGACGCAAAATTGGGCAAACTTTGGTTACAGTTCAGTAGCTACTGCAAAAACCATGCTTGGACTTGGATCTGCAGCATATACTGCTTCAACTTCATATACACCTATTGCAAAATCTGTAGGTGGTACTCAAAGACCTGTATATACTAATTCCAGCGGTGTCATCACTGCTTGTACTGCAACAGGAAGCGCTGGCGGTCTTGAAGGTGTTTCTGCAAAGTCAGTTGGCACAAATGGATATGTATCATTTAGTTCTGGTCTTAAAGTACAATGGGGTCATGTTGATACAAGCGATACTGCGTATAAGAAAGTTACGTTCTCGATAGCTTTTAGTGCCGTACCAGCAATAGTCGTAAACTTAAAAGCCAACTCAACAACTACTAGTGGAGTAGCATATGTTACAAAAATGCATACTCCTGCAAAAGATAGCTTCTATATCGTATGCCAAGATATATCAGGAGATCATGTGTATTCTAGAACAGTGCATTGGGTTGCAATAGGATATTGATTCTATATAGTAAGCACATATCTCTAACATATATATGCATATGAAAGGAGATATGTGCTTTATGGATGAAAATACTCCTGTACAAAATACAAACCCCAGAGAAGCATGTCTTAAGTTGATGAATACGTTACTTGCATCATTGACTGTATTTGAGCGCAATGTAAAGATACTGCATTGGAATTACCAGTCTGCAGATTTTGTATCCGTACATCCTTGGCTCGATGATGTACATGATGACGTATGTGAATGTATTGATACTGTAGCTGAAGAGATCCGTAAGGGTGACTTCTTCCCCAATGCTACATTGGCTGGATGTGTAGAAGTAAGCAGTATCCAGCAGTTAGACTCTGCAGTAGTATACAGTCATGATGCTACATTCAGAGAATTACTCAATGGATTGAACTCTATACGTGGTATTGCTGATACGCTGTCTACAATGGCTGATGAGAACAAATTCTGGACCATACAGGATATGGCTAATGACATACTTAAACGTATGAATCATCATACCTACTTTGTTAAGAACACATTGACAGGTACTACAGAGGACTAAATTATGGATATGGATGAAATATTTCATCCATATCCATATAATTATTCAGCAGCCTTCTCAGGCTCTTTAGATTCAGCAGCTTCCTGTAATGTCTTCTTAAGATCGATTACTTCCGCCACATCTTTATCACCAACGGTATACATGTTTATCATCAGGTTAAGAGTGTTGGTTTCGTTACTGATGAACTTAGATGTGTTGAGATGATTATGCGGATTGTACAGTAACATCTGTGCAAACTTTACACCATCGATGTCAACATCCTTGGATAATACCAATACCCATGGATTCAGATCAACCACACCAGACTCATTAACCATGTAGTCATTACCGTCAGCATCCTTTACAGACATACCATGCTCATCGATAAGCAAGATCACAGCCTTCTTTAATTCAGGTTTAGGCTGTTTCTGGATCAGTTCTAAAACCAGATCATCAGTCTTAGTGAATGCTTCAAACAGACCATTGTACAGATCATCGTCTTTATTAACGACCAATGTGCCATAGTCCCCAGCAGCAATAAACCGCTGTTTAGTATCGTTATCGATACTTTCCCATTTGATCTCATGCGTTTTCATATGAGATTACCTCCATAATTTAATATACCAATATGTTACATAGGTAATACTAAAAAATATTTCCAGTGGAAATCTAAGGAGGTAATTTGATATGGCTACATTGAATTGGAAGACTCCTAATGGTACTACTGGAAGTATTGATTTAGATAAAATTTTTACAACCGATGGTGGAAAGCTGACAGGTAATGTAACAATGAGTAAACCTGTCCCTCATATAGTTCTCAAAGATACTGAGATTGCAAGAAATACAGCCCCGTCCTCCGACCATTTATACGTCGAAGTTAACGGCAAAGATAAGAATGACGCTAATACTTGGGGTCTTTACCATAGGTATTGGACAACCAAGAAACACGACATTGCATTGATTTGTTATAATGGAACGACTACAGACTCTGCATATACTGGTATTGGTGTAGGATATGATAGTGACGGTAATGTATTTACATTTGCTCCAACACCTTCTAAGAATGACACTTCTACACAAATAGCAACTACAGCATTTGTTAAATCAGCAATCACAACAGGGACTACAAACGGAACTATTAATGTTAGTGGTACTAATGTAGCTGTTAAAGGATTAGGATCTGCCGCATATACGAATTCTACTGCATATGCTGCTGCAAGTCATGGTAATCATGTGCCAACTATTCAGACTGCAAGTAATAAAATATTCTTGCGTAATGACAATACATGGCAGACAGTAACACCTGCTAATATTGGAGCTGCAGCTTCTGGGCATAACCATGATAATGTATATATTAAAGAACTTGCTAGAGGGGCTGGTTATGTTTCACACAATAGTTTCAAAAGTTCATATGGTAGAACTGTCATACAATGGGGAACAGCTTCAATATCATCAACTGATACAGACGGAAAAGACATACCTTTTAATATAAATTTTGATTCAGAGTGTACTCCGTATGTAATTATTGGTGCTGATACTAGGGCTGCAGCAACTGTTAAGGTATATTATGATAGCGTTACATATAAAAAATTTATTGCTAAAGTAACAGGTTTAAATTCTGGTGGTACAAATTTTAGATGGGTCGCATTTGGTTATTGACTAAAATATAGGTATAGAGGAATTTCCTCTATACCTATATATTTTACATATTTTCAGGATCGTATCCAATAGCCTGCCAAATCTGCTGTTCAACAGCATCAATTGTTTCTGCTGTAGCAGATGATGCAGTATTCTGTAACTGCCATCCTTCTGTTTTACAAGTACCAATATGAAGAGCTAACGCATCGCTAAACCGCTGCATATTTTCAGCGTTCAGATAGAATACAGTTTTTTCAGGTTCAAACCCACCAGAAATAGCTTTATACCCTCTCATTGGAATAAATCCATTGTATGGCGGTGTGGTTTCAAAATCAGGAGATTTGGATGCTGCGTACATCGTAGCAAACGTCATCTGGTCCTCTTTAGAGCTATCGAATTTAGCAGGTCCGGTTACAGGTCCGGATGTAACTTCGAATTCAAATCCACCAACAATGCGATTAGCAGTATAGTCGTTGATCTGAGAAATCAGACGAGCAATACGATCTTCTAATGGAACAATCACAGGAGGACGCTCAACGATAGCACCATCAGATTTCCTACGAACACCACCATCAACAAGAGCATTCTGTTCCTCAACTGTAATGGGTTGGTAACCTTTATTAATCCATTCCTGCATTTCTCGCTTCGTATTGAAATGCACGCCACTCACGACGGAAGATGTACGTTCTTCATATTCATCTTCATAGTCTTTCAGATCAGCGAAGGTAGCCAGATACTGTTGACCAATAATAGGATCATCCTGATCAGGATCATAGGGAGTACCATTAGTACCAGAAAGATCCAGATCACCATTACCGGTTTCAGTCAATAATTCCTCCATAGAGGTTAAACCAGTTTCATTATTAGTTACTTCTTTGCTTTCATCAGCCATTTGTGGTATACCACCTTTCTTATAGTATAACTAGTTACTCAAATGTGGAATACAGATAGAATGATATAAAATGTGTGTACAAAAAGGTGGTGGTTATCCAGTGGATATCCAAGGAGGTAATTTGATATGGCTACATTGAATTGGAAGACTCCTGGAGGTACCATTGGAAGTATTAACTTCAGTGATATATTTATGCTGTCAATCGGTACTGAAATTCCTGCTAATGCAGATCTTAATACATACAAAACACCTGGCACATATTATGCACCAGATTCAACTAGAGCAAAGACTCTAAGCAATTGCCCTTATACATCATCAAATTTTAAACTTGTTGTTATGACTGGTGGTATTGCAGCAACATACTTGATGCAGTATCTGTTTGCATATGATAGTGGTGGCGGTGCTGTAATATATGTACGTTCTATGGGAACTGCCAGTGCTGGATGGTATGGTTGGGAAAGGGTAGCGTTTACTTCAGACATCCATGCATATACTGCTGGAACTGGTCTATCTTTATCATCATATAAATTCTCCCTTTCAACATCTGGTGCTACTGCAGGATCATATGGTCCTTCTGCAAATGCATCCCCGAGCCATGGTGGTACCTTCAGCGTACCGTACGTGACAGTAGATACGTATGGTCGTGTAACAGAAGCATCAACCAAAACCATTACGTTACCTGCTGATAGTAACACTGATACGAAGGTAACATCAACTGCAACAGAACCGACGTCGGCAACAAACTGGTATCCAATCTGCAGTACGGCAAATACAACGACTACCACGACAACGGTTAAGAACCCGGAACTTCGAGCTTCCGTCTTAGAAGGCACTACAAGTGCGGAAGGTAAAGTTGAAATTGTTTTAGGTAATTCGACGGCTGCTGGAACAGCAGGCAATAAAACAGGGGTGTTGTCTCTATATAACAATAAGGGAAAATGGGCTTCTGTACGTCCCCATGTGGGTGATACAGAAAACCGTACGTTATATACGCCTAAATCCGGAGGCACACTCGTCGTTCATGCTACAGATACTGCAATTGGTGGTACTGCTACACCTGTTTATATATCTGCCGCGGGTGTAGCTACTGCTATATCTGCAGATGTTGGGTCTGCAACAAACCCAGTATATCTTGATGGTGGCACTATCAAAAAGACTACTTATACACTGGGTAAATCTGTACCGTCTGATGCAGTATTTACTGACCATACATATTCTAATATGACTGCGGCTACTGCATCTGCAGCCGGTACAGCTGGATTAGTACCTGCTCCCGCAAAAGGTAAACAGACATCGTTCTTACGTGGTGATGGTACTTGGGTAATACCAACCGATACCACGTACTCTGTATTTGTTAAATCTGGATCTACTGCCGCAGCAGGTCTTGTACCTAAACCATCTACTACGGCTGGTACAACACATTACCTGAGAGAAGATGGTACATGGACAGTTCCACCCGATACTAAATATTCCAACTTTGTTAAGTCTGGATCTACAGCTGCTGCAGGATTGGTTCCTAAACCATCTACTACTGCAGGTACAACACATTACCTGAGAGAAGATGGTACATGGACAGTTCCACCCGATACTAAATATTCTAATATGACTGCAGCAACTGCATCTGCAGCCGGTACAGCTGGATTAGTACCAGCTCCTGCTGCTGGTAAACAAACATCGTTCTTACGTGGTGATGGGACTTGGGTTGTGCCAACTAATACTACGTACTCCGCGTTTGTTAAATCCGGATCTACTGCCGCTGCAGGATTGGTTCCTAAACCCTCGACTACTGCAGGTACTACTAAGTATTTGAGAGAAGATGCAACTTGGGCAGTACCTCCTGACACGAATACTACGTACTCTGCAGGTACTGCAGCATTATTAACTGCAGGAACTGATACTACTAATAGAGTATGGACTGCTAAGATACTATCTGACTTCGTTGAGAGTAAGTGCACACCAGGAAGTTCTATCGCTGCAAACGGTTATGTAAAACTTGATTCTGGGCTAATTATCCAATGGGGGAAATACAAACCAACTACTGCCGGCGTGCAAACAATTAACCCATTTGCGATTGAATTTACCAGCGCATGCTATTCTATCGTTTTTTGGTTTGCGATTAATTCTTCGGGTGCCAATGGATGTTATCCGACCGCCGAAGCAACTAAGAATTCTGTAACAGGTCATTTTTATAGCGTACCGTACTATTGGATCGCAATAGGTAAATAGTTCATATTACATAAATGCAATTTTGCATATACAATATCTGGTAGCTCCGTTAGATCGTCAGCATCAATAATTGCTATAGTCAATTGATAAAAAATACATATGGGAATTTCCCATATGTATTTTATACCACATTTACATCACTGTACTAGATGGGGTTATCCAGTGGTGTCAACCAATTACTGGATCTGATGTAATGGAATATCCTATAGCCTTTCCCAACGCCGCAATAGCTTTAATGTCTATGGGGTCTTTAAGTGGACAAACTTATGTATATATACCAATAACTCGTGCAGGAATGGGTGAATTAGATTCAACTGGTTGGTCAGTTATTAGATTTGATCTCAGAGATAATACATTTGCCACCATAAATACAACATTGAGTGGACGAAAAGTTATTCTTGGATGGTAAAAAAAATACATAGGGGTTATCCCCTATGTATTTTTATTCCTTATTTACATCACTGTACTGGATGGTATTCCACATCGTCATTATTGTATGATGATACATTGAACTGTAATGCAAATGCTGAAATAGGCAATCTGACTATATAATTCATTCCCAGTTCATTGTGCTCTATCGCATCAATGAGCTTATACCTCAACGCCTTAGCACTATCATGCATAAACAGCATATTCATATCATGTAATATACCATCTAACCAGGTAATGCTATCTTGGTATAATGCTTTAAGATTGCCACCAGTGCCAATTGTAACTTGATAAGCACGTTTAATATTCATATCAAATAACCCGTCAAGTTCAACGTCATTCATACCATGTTTTCGAAATCGGTTGATATCATTAGATGCATTATCTAATGTTAAGCCAGTACCAAATGATATCTTTACTGTATATATTCTCATATCATATCACCCATCACAACGCTTCAGTCAAGTCAATTCCAGGAGCAATAATCATGCGTCCAGTATAAGAGGATGTACTACACATCATGGCAATAGATGATAATTGTTGCTCGATCATAAGACCGAGATCACTATACTTATCGATAAAGCTATTAATACCATATCCACCAGAATCAATACCAGTAATATAATATCCGTCTCTGCCATAATACTTTCCTTCTTTAATTAATTTAATTGTCGCATACATTGCTCTTAGCCCCCTCTTTCCATTTGAATGTGTTTAACGTTCGAATCTCATATGGGGTATTAATGAATTGGGTTAAACCAATCATTACATCTTTAGTATATGGGGACGGAACTGGGTCATTGAATATAGAGGTGTCAATAATGATTCCCCTGATAATATATGTTCTTTTATCAACTTGAATCGCGCCAACCGTTCGTCCATATACACGAATAATGGCATTGGATAACAACGGAAATGTATCGTTATCAATCACAAGAGTACCACCCATATATAAATACGTTACATGGTCGTCATTGGACATACGGAGAGATTTACCAAATTCACTCAGCTTGCTATCCAAGTAGTCCGTGATATTATTATAGGCTTTAGTCAAAGAATTGATTTCACCAATACCTGGGATAAAGTGCTTTATACGACGATGATAATCGTGTATGCGAATATTTGGATACAGGTAGTCACTATACCAAAAATCAATATAACTCACTTGCGTATACGCTTTCGATATATCGATCATAAAAGATTTCCTCCTTATCATATAATCATCTAAAGTAAGGTTGGATAGGCTATAAAAGTCTATCCAACCTTATATTTACGGCAAATTATCTCTTATGAATGGTGTGTTTTGGAGTCATGTACTGATTCACTTTCTGTAGGGTGTATACCACTACAGGTGTTACAATACATAACGCGATTAGATCATACATAGTATCATACACCCCCTTTTAAGCTATTGTAAGGAGGAAGGCATATCTTAACAAGATACCTGATCCAAATCATAACGAAGCTCCAGCCACCCATCATGTGATTCATCGTCAACTTTAACAAATCCATGCGACAGTAATTGGGATGGGGTTGCATCAATTAAGTCCTTATAGATAATGTCTTTTGCTTTTAGTTGCTCAAGATATTTGTTATATGCCTTGCTGGCTTTCTCATTTAACTCCTCGTATGTATAGCTATTACCGACAGGAATAGAGAACGTCATCTCTACACTAATACAGCTATATCCACCATACATTGGAGGTGGAGGCTTCAAGCCAAGGTCATTTTCATCCGGATTTGATTTAGAGAAGCCCACTTCAACGATAGGTTCTTCTTTCGGAATATCCGTATCCAAAATATTGGATGCCATAACAGGACCGTCTGAGTATGCACTTACATTATACGTGATCCATGTTGGCCTTGGTAATTTATTTTCTGGCGCATCCGTGATGAAGTATGATTCAATGGTAAAGTAGCAATACTCATTACGAATATCAAATAACAACTCACGCTCTTTGTATGTTTTTAACATCTCAAGCGCTTTATCCCAATCAGTAAATGTCTGAATGATATTGAAACCACTAAACCCATGATACCCAAGTAAATATATGATCTTATTCGGGAAGAATGTAGTGTTCGTAAATTCAATATGATCGATCATTGGTTCTTCGGATGGTATAGGGATGATTTCTTTAGATATAAAGGAAGCATAGTGATTTACTAAAACCTGTCTTCCTAAGGATACAGGTGTTCCACCACCATCGTCATCCGATCCACGGATCTCATAGTAATAATATCCAACAGGAATACTCCTACGGTCGATTCGTAACGAACAGATCAACCCAGCAATCGGTTCTTCCCAACCTTTTAGATAGATAAGACAGCATTCATATCTATGAATACTATCAAAAGCTATATGACCCATATCTTATCACCTCTTAAAATTTGAATATTAACTTGGCATCCATAAACGGTTCATCGGACGAATTAAAGGCGCCCTTAAATAACTTATCGATACATTTGGTTTTAAGCATATATCCTTTATCCGAATTTTTAAAAGATATATGAAGTCCTTTGGAACCATTTTCTCGAGGAATCAACTTTATATGAGACGTCCCGGCTTGTACTGAAGCCTTAATCATAGAATTCTTATGGGTTAACACGATTTCTACACTTTTAGCATGTCTGATATCATAATATAACCAACTGGAAATATCGGCATAAATATCAAAATATTTTCGCCAGGTGTTAACCTCATCACTTTCAATCAATGTATTTGTCACTTGTATATACAGCGCAAAAATGTGCTTCCTCATATTAGCTGCTATGGTATATGAACCAACAGCGTCGGTTTCTACATCCATCATATCAGCATCAGATACACCGTATCGAATATGACGCATTGAATTATCCATACTATGTTCAATCTTCCCAGGCTGAAAGGTTATATTGATCTCACGATCTGGTTTTTTCTTAGTTACCATATATACATACCTCCTATCCATAAATAAAATATATCCAGTATCAACATGTGATACTGGATATATTAAGTTAATCAAATTCGATAAAGATATCACGATACCGAGTACTTATATTTTTACTGGTAGCGAATATCGTTTGTGCAGGAATCGGAAACCGATCCCATAAATACAGGGTACGACCTTTAAAGGATAACAGACTTGATATCTTACTTTGACCTTTATCCAATGTGATACATACACCACCCGCTTTGGGATTACTGATTGTAACCTCATGATAGTTATTTATCGGAAGATTAAACAGACCGGTATTCTCATTATAGCGAGATTGAATAAGTTCACATAAGTCATATTTTTTATGAAGGTCTAACTGCTGTTCGAGATTCACAGTTTTACAATGTTTCATAATCAAGATCCACCTTTAAATGATGATGCTGTATTAAATTGTGAATGTATCAACTTGAACGTTCTCTATCTTAAACATAGGAACATGCCTTGTTGATGAGACACTATTAAATGAAAAAGTGATGTGAGGTGTTCCTTCTTCTCCAATTAATAATTTTATCATGGTGTTGATGTGATATTGAAAGGCCTGATATATCTGTGGTGAGCACCATGAACTCATGCTAATATGTTCCATGTAGTCATGGATCTCCACATCAATATCATGCATAAATATGCGGATCGATTCATCAAGCAAGGCTTTATCAGGATTCGTCTTAATTACTTCAGTTAGTATCGTCTTTAATGTCGTCAAAAAGGTGGGATAATGCGTGATTAACGCATAGGGTATGAATCGATACTCACTATTAGCAAAACTGTTTAACAATTGTTGTTTGGCATCATCCTTAAGGGTTATCTTTGAACGACGTCGAACATACTTTACAACACCAAGATCTTTTAGTTTATGCAAATCAAACTCTAAAAATGCGTTTGGGTCATTGTTATTGGTTATGATCAATACACCAGGTGGTTGTCCAATATTG
>OCTW011497886.1_pt1 | contig 12447 bp, 12 predicted proteins | sample 1539671 | NCBI WGS metagenome assembly OCTW01 (sample SAMN02144230, study PRJEB22623) | gut metagenome | biome: sheep rumen | host: Ovis aries | place: New Zealand | reverse complement strand
GTATGAATCCATAACCCCTGCAAACTTCAAAGCAAGCGATTATTCGCCTGCGGATTACAAAAAAACAGATTTCAAGGAGCGGACAACGGTAAAATCCGGCAGTCCGATCTATAAACTGGCAACCAGCGAAAACTGGTATATTATGGTACCGATCACCGAGGAAGAGAAAAAGACCTATGCAGACCGTTCGGTTTTGAAAGTCACATTTCTTCAGGACAGCAGCAGCTGTTACGCAGCCGCAAAGATCATATCCTCCGGCGGGAAAAATTTTCTTCGCCTGAGTTTCAACAGTTCTATGGTACGCTATATTTCAGATCGGTACATTGATATTTCCATCGCAATTAATACCAGCAGCGGTCTGAAAATACCAAACTCGTCAGTCACCAGCAAGGAATTCTTTGTTATCCCCAAGGATTACCTGACCAAGGGAAATGACTCCTCCAGTCAGGGGGTGCTGAAGCATTCTGCCGGTTCGGATACGCCGGAATTCACACCGGTTGCCATTTATAATGAAACCAGCAAATATTACTACATCAAGGAAGACAGTCTGGAGGCCGGCGATACCATACAGATGCCAAATTCCACCAGACAGTACACCATCAGTAAAACGGCTTCCCTGAAGGGAGTGTATAATATTAACAAAGGCTATGCCGTATTCAAAGTCATCAAGGTCCTGAGTTCCAATGACGAATATTCGATTGTGGCTTCCGGGACGGATTACGGGATTTCCCTTTACGATCACATTGCTTTGAATGCGGATCAGGTTTCGGAAAATCAGGTGATTTCCTGATTTTGCGAAAAGCTTTCACAGCGGCGCCGGGCAGCAGGTTCACAGCCCGGCAAATAGTATAAGGAGGCAGAACATATCCATATGGTTACAGAAAATCTGAAAGATATCCGGCAGCGGGTTGCTGACGCATGCCGCAGAGCCGGACGGAATCCGGAAACGGTTACATTGATTGCAGTCAGCAAAACAAAACCGGCCGAGATGCTGCAGGAGGCATATGATGCCGGTGTGCGTGATTTCGGTGAAAACAAAGTGCAGGAGATGATGCAGAAAGAAGAAATTCTGCCTGCAGATATTCGCTGGCATATGATCGGGCATCTGCAGCGCAACAAGGTAAAATATCTGATGGGAAAAACCGAACTGATCCATTCCGTGGACTCCCTTCGGCTGGCGGAGGAAATCAGCCGCCTGTCGGTAAAAAATCAGATCTGTACAGATATCCTGATTGAAGTAAATATTGCAGGGGAGGAGAGCAAATTCGGCACGTCCCGCCAGGAAGCCTTTGATCTGGTACGCGCAGCGGCACAGCTTCCGGGCATCCGGATCCGCGGTCTTATGACCGTCGCGCCATATACGGAGCATCCGGAGAACAACAGGGGCTATTTCCGGAAGATACGGGAATTATCGGTTGACATAGCTGCCGAAAACATTGATAATGTACACATGGATTTTCTGTCAATGGGCATGACAGGAGACTTTGAGATCGCCATTGAGGAAGGTGCCACACATGTGCGTGTCGGGACAGGGATCTTTGGTGAAAGAAATTATACGATTTAATCAATTGGATTGGAGACATATCTTATGGGCTTTATGGACAAATTCATGAACGCAATGCGTCTGAATGCGGATGATGAAGAATATTACGATGACTATTACGACAAAGAAGATGAGTATATGGACGATGAGCCGATTCGGCCCAGGCGCAGTGCTTTCCGCCGTAATGAAAACCGGGAGGATGATATGGAACGGCCTTCCGTATCTCATTCTGACTCACTGAAGTCATCCGCTTCTTCCAAAATCACACCGATGCGTTCTTCCCGCAGAGCAAATCAGAGCGTTGCGATGGAAGTATGTGTCATTAAGCCGAAAACCGTGGACGACGCCCGTGAGATCGCGGAAACATTGCTGGCAGGCCGCACGATTGTGCTGAATCTGGAGGGCATTGACCTGGAAGTGGGACAGCGTCTGATTGATTTTACATCCGGTTCCTGTTTTGCCATCGGCGGCAATCTTCAGAAGATTTCCAACTATATCTTTATTGTGACCCCGCAGGCAGTTGATATTTCCGGCGATATTCAGTCCATTGTGGATGCTTTTGATGTATCCTCGATCCAGATGGATATCTGATCGCTTTTTACTCAGAAGAATGAAAAAGAAAACTCTCAGCGCGGTTCTGGGCATTCTGTTTTTCCTGATCCTGATCTGGGCAGATCGTATCACGAAAAATCTAGCAGTTCTCCATTTGAAAGACCAGCCGGAAATTCCCCTGATCCGCGGTATCTTTGTTCTCCAGTATCTGGAAAACCGAGGAGCCGCCTTTGGTATTCTCCAGGGGCGTCGGCTCCCGCTGATTCTCATTACAATTATTATCCTGGCTGTGGTTCTTTATGTATATGCCAGAGCGCCATATACGCGTAAATTTATTTTCCTGCGGGTGATCCTGGTACTGGTAGGTGCCGGAGCTGTGGGAAATTTTGTTGACCGTATTTCCAACGGATACGTTGTGGACTTTCTTTATTTTAAGGCCATTAACTTTCCGATTTTTAACGTGGCGGATATTTATGTGGTTGCAGCAGCAGTCCTGCTGATTTATGCCGTATTGTTTTTGTTCCAGGAAGAGGATTTTGCGGCACTGAAAGATCGGCTGGTGCCCCACAGGTCCCGCCATTCAGAGAAGAACCATGAGTGAATCCATACAGACATTTGAAACAGGCACAGCAGACAATATTCGGATCGACCGCTATCTGGCGGAACAGTTTCCTGACAGATCCCGAGCCTTTCTGCAGAAACTGATCCGTTCCGGGGAAGTGACAGTAAACGGCCGGCCGGTTACGAAAGTCAGCACCCTGCTGGCACCCGGCGCACAGGTTACCGTATGTATTCCGGAGGCCAGACCGGCAGAAATCCTCCCGGAGGACATTCCTCTCTCAATCCTTTATGAAGATGAAGATCTGCTGGTGATTGACAAGCCCAAAGGAATGGTTGTGCATCCCTCCGCCGGGCATGCCGGCGGAACACTGGTCAATGCTGTTTTGTATCATTGCCGCGGACAGTTATCCGGCATTAACGGGGAGATCCGCCCGGGAATCGTGCACCGTATTGACAAGGATACGACCGGCGCCTTGATCGTTTGCAAAAACGACAGTGCCCATCGGAAAATTGCGGAACAAATCAAAGCGCACAGTGTGACCCGAAGGTATGTGGGCATCGTATACGGTAATTTTTCAGATACCACCGGAACCGTCGAAGGTCCTATCGGCAGACATCCGGTACACCGGCAGAAGATGGCAGTCAATCCCAAAAACGGAAAACCGGCCGTCACACACTATACCGTTCTGGAGCAGTTCAGAGGATATTCCTATCTGCAGTTTGAACTGGAAACCGGACGCACCCATCAGATCCGGGTTCACATGGCATCCATCCATCACCCGCTGCTTGGGGATACGGTCTATGGCCCGGCCCGCTGTGAATTCAGCAATCTGCAGGGGCAGACGCTGCATGCCAGAACCATCGGATTTATCCACCCGACCACCGGGCAGTATATGGAATTTTCCGCTCCGATCCCGGAGTATCTGGACAAACTCCTGTCCATTCTGCGCAGACGCGGGTAAGTGCAGTTCAGATCCAGCCCGCTCGGTACGGACGGCGCAAATGCAGTTCAGACCCTGTCCCTTTGTACGGGCGGCGGAGAAGGGCAGAAGCGATCGGTGCAGAACAGGAAAAAGACAGATCAAAGGAAGATATGAAAGTATTACGCAGATGGAATCAGTTCATTGAACAGCATATGCTCTTTACAGCGCCCTGCTGCCTGGCAGCAGGGATTTTGCTGTCCCGGTGGCTGGAGCCCTTTGCGGTTCTGTCCCCCCTCTTTTTTGTGATTATGGCATTTGAGGGAAGCCTGGGCACTACCTTCCGTTCGGTAGGAACGGTTGCCTCCCATCCGGCCTCTCTGATCACGGTATTGATTATTCTTCATGGAATCATGCCGTTTCTGGCTTTTTTTACCGGCATGTTCTGTTTTGGGAAACAGCCGGATATTATGACGGGAATCCTGATTGAGACAGCGATTCCCGCTGCGATTGTCAGTCTGACCTGGTCCGGGATCTATAAAGGAAATGCAGCCCTTTCGCTTTCCATCGTCGTAATCGATACACTGATTTCTCCCTTTGTGATCCCACTGCTGATTCACCTGTTTCTCGGAAGTTCCGTTTCGATTGCCCTGGGCTCCATGATTCGCAGTCTGCTTTTGCTGATTGCGCTTCCTGCTTTTGCGGCAATGCTCTGCAACCAGATGACCCATAACCGGGCAAGAGAGCAGTGGAAGCCGAACTTAAAGCCCTTTTCCAAACTTTGCATGATCGCGGTCATTACACTGAATTCCACCAAACTGAGTCCCTATGTCCGCACGCTTTCCGGGGAGCGGATTCTGGAAGCGCTGTTTATGTGGGGAATGGTGATCGCGGGATTTTTGATTTCACTGGCGGCCGCGGTCCTGCTTCGCAGCAGCCGGGAAGACACCGTATCGGTTCTGTTTGGCGGCGGTCTGCGGAATATTTCAGCAGGAGCGGTGATTGCTGTTGCCTTCTTTCCGGGACAGGCGATTTTTCCGGTAATGATGGGGACGCTGTTTCAGCAGATGACTGCAGGAATTCTCAGCACCCTGTTCTTTTCTAAAATTCTGAAGGAAACACCCGAAGAGAAATGACAGCAATCCGGGAGGAGACACTCAAAGCGGCATAACGGCGATTCGGAAGAAACGATCCAAAGTGGAAAGGAGGGCTTAAAGCTGATCCGGCTTTTCTTCCGGTTCCCGCAGACGGACCGCTTTGGCCGCCATGCGCCGCCGGCTGTCTGTCTGTGCCGCGTAGTGCTTTCTGGTTGTATTCACATCTTTGTGTCCCAGGACATCAGCCACCAGATAAATATCACCGGTTTCCTGATAGAGATTCGTTCCATAGGTACTTCTGAGTTTGTGGGGCGTGATGTTTTTGACAGTGGTAACCAGCCGGGAGTATTTTTTCACCAGGTTTTCCACAGAACGCACACTGATTCTTCGGTTCTGCAGGGAGAGAAACAGGGCATTCGTATGGCCTTCCTGGGGGTGCATTTCCTTACGCTCGGCCAGATATTCCTGCAGTGCGTCAGCCACTTCATCGCCAAAGTATAATACCACTTCGCTGCCGCCTTTCCGACGGATTCGCATGCCGTTATTTTTGAAATCCAGATCATCCAGATCCAGACCCACGCACTCGGATACACGGATTCCCGTACCCAGAAGCAAGGTCATCATTGCCAGGTCCCTGGCTTTTGTTTTTTCGTGAAACCGTTTCTGCTGAGGGGTGAGTTTTTCCCCGCTTTCCACTTCATCCAGAAGAATGGCCACTTCATCCACATCCAGACGGACGATGTTTTTCTGGTGCAGTTTCGGCATTTTTACCAGCTGTGCCGGGTTTTTCTCAATCAGTTCCTTTTGGAAAAAATAATTGTAGAAACTGCGCAGGCTGGCCAGTTTGCGCATCTGTCCCCGTTCGTCATTGGTATGTTCCTGACCGTTGTGGATATAAAACTTCAGATACTGAAGGTATTCTTCAATATCCTGGGGCGTAATCTGCTCCAGCAGTTCCAGGGGAAACTCGCAGATGTTTAATTTGCGGTATACCGCATTGTTTTCATGAATATAGTGAAAAAAGACGCCAAGGTCATAGGCATAGGCAATTCTTGTCCGGGAAGAGGTGGTTGGTTCGATTCCTATGAAAAAATCCCCGCAGAAAGCCGGAAGGTCGTGAATCAGTTCCCGAAGTTTCTTTTCCTGTTCGATATACAGCCTGTCATGATAATTTCGTTCTTTCACCTGTGTGCTCCTTTTGCAAGATGCGAAACTTTTTTCAAAAGACCCGTATGAATTACCAACCGGATCTGTTATTTTATAATAGGATGATAGAAATAAGATACATGCCGGAACAGATGCCGGCATGTATTCTCTATTATAAAAGATTTCCCGGCGTTTGACAAACGGGGGATTCAAAGGAGGTTCCTATGAAATTTGTAATCCAGCGGGTGACACATGCCAGTGTAACCATTGATCATGAATTGGCAGGCGCGATTCAGAAAGGCTTTCTGGTGCTGATCGGAATCGGGGAAGATGATACCGAAGCGGTTGCGGATAAAATGGTCCGCAAACTGGTGAATCTGCGTATCTTCGAAGATGAAAACGGCAAGACCAATCAAAGCCTTGCAGATGTCGGCGGAGGCCTGCTCCTGGTTTCCCAGTTTACGCTTTACGCCGACTGTAAAAAGGGCAACCGGCCCTCTTTCATAAAAGCGGGAAATCCGGAACTGGGCAGCAGACTCTATGATTATATCATTGACCAGTGCCGGAAAACCGTTGCGCAGGTGGAGACCGGCTCTTTTGGCGCAGATATGAAAATTGACCTGTGCAATGACGGACCTTTTACAATCATTCTGGATTCTGACCAGTTGTAGGCGTACACGGGCCGGACGCTTGAAGCGTCATGCCAGGGGAAGCAAAGGATGGATCGAACATGAATACCGAGGGATATTTTCACAAACTGAATCACACACTGGATCTGTTCGCCAATGCGGTGGGTGTTGGAACCACACTCCTGGATCTGGATGGAAATGTGGTGGAACATTTTGGACATATCTGTGCCTACTGTTCCATGTTTCGCCAGAATGCCCTGCTGTGTGAACGCTGCAACGGATATCATACAGAAGCAGGAGAGCAGGCCGCCCGTTTTGGGGAATGCTATTATTTTTACTGCTACAATGCCCTGGCCTGCGCATCCATCGCCCTCTGCCGGGCCGGGCGTTATGTCTGCAGTGTCCTGATCGGTCCCGTGCTTCTGGAATATCCCGATACAGACACCATGAACGACATCATCGCCTACGGCGCAATGAACCAGGCATCCAGAGCCCTGCTGTATCAGTATCTGGAAGACATTCCGGTTCTGACCCCGGAACGCTTTTACTATACCGGAGAGCTGCTCAGTCAGCTGATGTCCAGTTATCTGGATGACCGCCAGAAGCAGCTGGCGGTAAGGACCAGGGAGCAGAACCGGCAGATACGTCAGATCAGCTGGGCTTACCAGCAGCAGAAAAAGCATCCGGCGGCACGTACGCTGCAGGAATCCAAGGAACTGGAGCTGACTAGCCTGATGGAAGAAGGAAACCTGGAAAACGCGCAGATTCTTCTGAATGATCTTCTGGGAAATATCTATTTTTCTTCCGGCAACAATCTGGAACTGATTAAAATCCGGGTGACGGAACTGATTACCGTTGTTTCCCGCCGCCTTTACCGGAGCGGGTATACGGATGAGAGTTTCTTTGACCTGGTCAATGAGTTTCAGAAAACAACCGCATCCTACAAGGACGCAGATGATTTAAGCTACGATCTGTCCCTGCTTCTGGAACAGATGATTCATTTAATCCGGGAACATGTCTATCCGAAATCCGGCTATCAGGTAAAAAAATGTCTGGAGTACATTCACCGAAATTACCGGGACAATGTAACGCTGGAAGATGCAGCTGCGTATTCCTCTACCAGTCCCACCTATCTGTCCAGGCTGTTCAAGGCGGAAACAGGCGTGGGATTTGCCGCGTATATCAATCATCTGCGACTGAAAAAAGCTAAGGAACTTCTGCTGGACACTACGCTGAGCTTGGCTGAAATTTCCACAGAATGCGGCTACAGCAGCCAGCAGTATTTTACCAAAGTGTTTAAGAAAGAAACCGGCAGGACACCGGCCAGTTACCGCAATACGGTCAGTCAGCAGCGCGATCCGGATCAGAAGCAGCTTCCGCCGGTATATCCGATTCTCTGATCAGAGGCACTTACTACAGAAAACTTTTTTAAACGTTTCAGCAGTCCCTGCTTTTTTCCTGTTTTGTACACAGAAAGAAAAAGCAGGGATATCTTTTTGTTGCGTTTTGTATATTTTTGCCTTATGGTAAGTATGCGGAAGTTAATATTTTACAAAAGATACAAAAAAAATTATTATACGCATTGTATCATTCTCAGTACAATTTAGATAATTTAGGAACTCGAAAGAAATTGCAGAACGAAAGGAGTCAGATATGATAATTATCGGAGAAAAGCTGAACGGAGCGATTCCGTCTATGGCCAAGGCCATTGAAGCAAGAGATGCTGATCATATCCGGGATCTGGCAAAACGCCAGACCGAAGGGGGAGCTGATTTTATTGATGTGTGTTCCTCTGTGGTAGAAGGGGATACCGAGGTGCTGAAGTGGATGATCGAACTGGTACAGGAGGTCAGTGATGCCAGAATCTGCATCGACAGTCCCAACGCCCATTCGATTGTGGATGTGATGAAATACTGCAGCAAGCCGGGACTGATCAATTCCGTGTCTCTGGAAGGAGACAAAATTGATACGGTATTTCCGGTGATCGCGGATACCGACTGGGAAGTGATCGCGCTGTTATGTGATAACAATAAAATCCCGGATGGAATTGAAGACCGGGAACAGATTTTTGATAAGATCATGGAGAAGGCAAACGAGTACCACATCGCTCCCGAGCGAATCCATATTGATCCACTGGTATTTTCGGTAGGAACCAAACCGGATGCCTTTACAAATTTTGCGGAAGTAACGAAATATGTAAAAGACGCATATCCGGATATCCATGTTACCAGCGGCCTGTCCAATATTTCCTTTGGCCTTCCTTCACGTAAGACCATCAATCAGGCATTTCTTGTGCTTGCCATGGCAGCAGGCATGGACAGCGCCATCATGGATCCCACCAACCGAAATATGCTGGGCGCATTATATGCCACGGAAGCACTGCTGGAAAAAGACGAATTCTGTATTGAATACATTGAAGCATATCAGGCGGATCTTTTCGGCGTGCAGAAAAAATAACGGAAAGCTATTTCCGCAGCTTTCCTGTGAGATAATCTGAATTGTATTGAGAGGTACCCATTATGCCAGATAAATATACCTGTGAAGTGGAAATGAATCCACCGAAACAAAATTCCCAGAAACTGGAAGAAGATCTTGCCACTTTTGCCGAGCGTTTTGAGCGGGTGATGGAAAGCGGCTTTGTTGCGTCCATTACGGACAATGCAATGGGGATTCTTCATTTTCAGCCCCATGAGATGATTGAGGAACTGGACCTTAAGCCCAGAGAAAATCAGGTGCTGATTCATTTAAATACGTTTCACACCAAAGAAGTACTGGATGAAATCCTTGCCTTTGGAAAAAGCCATAACATTACAAACTTTCTTTGCCTCTCCGGAGACGGATCAGATAAGATGCACAAGCTGGAGCCGGAAGAGCTGGAAGCTCCGGAAGTGCCGGTTACCACTTCTGTGGAACTGATCCGCTACATCAGAAAATATTATCCGGAGTTCCATCTGGGCGCTGCCTTTAATCCCTATGAGCCGGAGGAAAAGGAATTTGCCAAGTTGAAAAGAAAAGTGGAGGCCGGCGCGGAATACATCATCACGCAGCCGATCCTGGGGCGAAATCCGCTGGTGGACCGTGTGATGCGGGAGTATCCGGACCTTCCGGTCGTCATTGAATGCTGGATGTCAAAAAAGGTTTATCTTCTGTCGGAAGTCATCGGAGAAACCATACCGGAAGACACCGTATATGACGGATATGAAAAGCTTCTGGAACTGCAGAAAGAATATCCGGACAGTGGAAATTACCTGGCTATGATGGGATTTAAAAAGACCTACCCCCGGGTAGAAGAACTCTGGAAAACAAGAGGAGCATCCTGAGAAACAATCTATGGATGCATATGGAACACAAGGAGGTTTCCAATGGGATTTAAATCCGATATTGAGATCGCGCAGGAAGCGGAGATCCGCCCGATTAACGAAATCGCAGAAAAACTGGGCATACCCGATGAATATGTGGAGAATTACGGAAAGTATAAGGCAAAAATTGATTACCGCTATTATAACCGGGAACTGAAAAACCGGCCGGACGCAAAACTGGTGCTTGTCACCGCGATTAACCCGACGCCTGCCGGTGAGGGAAAGACCACCACAACCATCGGACTGGCCGATGGGCTGAACCGTCTGGGACATAAAACGATGGTGGCGCTGCGTGAGCCTTCCCTCGGCCCGGTATTCGGCATCAAAGGCGGGGCAGCAGGCGGCGGATATGCGCAGGTTATCCCCATGGAAGACATTAATCTGCACTTTACGGGAGATCTGCATGCGATTGGAGCAGCGAACAATCTCCTGGCTGCCCTGCTGGACAATCATATCCATCAGGGAAATCAGCTGCGTATTGTTCCGAAGACCATTACCTGGAGACGCTGTGTGGATATGAATGACCGGCAGCTGCGCAACATTGTGGACGGTCTCGGGAAAAAGGCAGACGGCGTAACCAGGGAAGATGGGTTTGACATCACAGTAGCTTCTGAAATTATGGCGATTTTCTGTCTGGCCACAGACATCCCGGATTTAAAGAAACGTCTTTCCAAAATCGTGGTTGCATACAATGAAGACGGTCAGCCGGTTACCGCCGGGGATCTGCATGCCCAGGGCGCTATGACCGCCTTGCTGAAAGACGCCATCAAACCCAATCTCGTTCAGACACTGGAAGGGACACCGGCTCTGATCCACGGCGGTCCCTTTGCCAATATCGCCCATGGGTGCAACAGTGTGATCGCAACGAAAATGGGGATCAAGCTTACGGACTACATGATTACAGAAGCCGGTTTCGGCGCAGATCTTGGCGCGGAAAAATTCCTGGATATCAAGTGCCGGCAGGCCGGCATACAGCCCAGTGCCGTTGTGATCGTAGCCACGGTACGGGCTCTGAAATACAATGGCGGTGTACCAAAAACAGAGCTGAATCAGGAAAACCTGCAGGCACTGGAAGCCGGAATCCCCAATTTGTTAAAACATGTGGAAAATATTACCCGGCAGTTCGGCCTTCCGGCTGTTGTTGCCATTAACAAATTCCCGACAGATACGGATGCGGAAGTCACACTGGTACGCGAGAAATGTAAGGAAATGGGTGTAAATGTTGCGCTGTCTGATGTATGGGCAAAAGGCGGCAAAGGCGGCGAAGAACTGGCAAAAGAAGTGCTCCGCCTGACGGAAGACGGTGCAAAGGAAATCCACTACACCTATGATCTGGATCTGCCCATCAAAGATAAAATCCAGGCAATTGCCACCAAGATCTACGGTGCAGACGGTGTGGACTATACTGCAAAGGCCAATCGGGAAATAAAGAAATTTGAGGAATTGGGTTTTGGAAATCTTCCGATCTGTATGGCGAAAAATCAGTATTCCCTGACGGATGACGCGAAAAAACTCGGCCGGCCGGAAGGCTTCCGGATTACGATCCGGGATATTACCGCATCCATCGGCGCAGGATTCCTGGTGGCCCTCACCGGAGATATTATGAAGATGCCGGGACTTCCGAAAGTTCCTGCCGCTGAAAAAATCGATGTGGATGAGGACGGCGTGATAACCGGACTGTTCTAAACTGCAGGAAGATGCACACTGCAGGAAGGTGCACACTGCAGGAAAATGTATGCCACAGGAAGATTGTACACCGCAGGAAGAACAGAAGTTTTCTCTGGTTTTGATCAGCAGGAGCTGCTGCATGCGGCAGCTCCTGCTGAATTGTTAGTTACAATGAAATCTTTTCGAAGAACTCAGTTCGAATCATCCCGGAAGGAGATCATACGATTGAATATGAATATAGGAAATAAAACTTTTGCGGAGTTTGTCCGTGAACTGTCCAGCAGCGCGCCAGTGCCTGGAGGAGGAGGCGCATCTGCGGCAGCAGGAGCACTTGCGTCTGCTTTGGTATCCATGGTGGCAAATCTGACCGTCGGTAAGAAAAAATATGCCGCCTATGAAGAAGATATACAGCGAATACGGGCAGAGGCCGCACGGCTCTCAGATCAGCTGATCCGGCTTGCGGATGCGGATGCGGAAGCCTTCGCGCCTCTGGCAGAGGCCTACCGTCTGCCGCAGACAACGGATCAGGAAAAGCAGCACAGGGAAGAAGTGATGAAAACCGTTTTGTGGAATGCTTCCAATGTTCCTTTGCGGATCATGGAGACGGTAGCGGAAGTCATTGACCTGACAGCAGAAGCAGCGGAAAAGGGCAGCAGGATGGCTGTCAGCGATGCCGGAGTGGCTGCCGTATTTGCGCAGGCCGCATTAAAAGGCGCGTCTCTCAATATTTTTATTAATACAAAATCAATGAAAGACAGAACTGCAGCGGAAGAACTGAATGCCAGGGCAGCAGCTCTGATTGCAGAAGGACAGGAAAAAACGGACCGGATTTTTCAGCAGATCCTTTCGGATCTTCGCTCCTGATCTGTTTTTTGTGTTCTTCCGTCTTTCAGAGTGCGGAAGAATTTTCCGGTCTGCGGAATGGCCCTCTGGTCTGCAGAAGATTCTTTGAATAAAATAATATATATATAT
>OCTW011604234.1_pt1 | contig 12448 bp, 14 predicted proteins | sample 1539671 | NCBI WGS metagenome assembly OCTW01 (sample SAMN02144230, study PRJEB22623) | gut metagenome | biome: sheep rumen | host: Ovis aries | place: New Zealand | reverse complement strand
TTAAAAAGAATATTAGGTTCATAATCAGCTCGTTCAAGATTTGAAGTAAAAGGAATAACAACAGCAGTATTTAAATCCTTTATACCAAGCAGATCATTTTGCATTATTACAGCGGGACGAAGTTTAGAAGGGAGACTTCCAAGAGGTTCACCAAAATCAATAAGCCAGATTTCACCATGTGTCATCTTTTAATTCCTCCCACATTGCATTCATGGAAGTTCTTGTCATGTCTTTTTCTAGTTCTGTATAATCTTCGGCAGGTCGTTTTGATTTCAATGATTCCAACATTTTACCCATCAATATAATGGTCTGTTCATACGAAAGAGAAAGCACTTGTTCTGAAAAATCTGCAAAGGCTGTATCTGACATATTTGTACCTCCTGAAATCATTATACTACATTTTTAAGAAAAACATTAGAAAATTCTTGAGATATATATTTAACACAACGGATGTTACATACAATTGCTTCTTTGGCTGTGCCCTAAAGTCTAATTCATTTTATCAGCAAGCTTGACTTGCTGATAAAATATACATTATTACATATCTTTATCAGACCATGAACGGAAAGGTTTATTCCATGAACCTATTTCAATTAAGTTTCCTTCAGGATCTGCTATATAACAGGTTCTTTGTCCCCAAGGTTCGGTTGAAGGTTCTAATACTGAAGTAACACCTTTGGACATCAGTTCTTTATATTTTTCATCAACTTCTTCGAAGGTATCAACATATAAAGCAATTTCTCCATGACCGTTTAGGCCCTTTATATATTCATATTTTCTGTTTGTCATTTTTTCGAAATTATTTCGGCCATAAAGCATAAACAGAGTATCATCTTTTATTAAATATACATTTCCAGCGGTTTCAGCTTCTTTAATCTCAAAACCAAGTATGTCTCTGTAAAACCTAATCATTTTTGGCATATCTTCTACAAATAATCCAAAACCATCTAAATGCATTTTTTACTCCTTCGGAAGCGCCCCAGTGAGGGCGTCCACATAACAACTGGTTGTACCGCAGGCAGCTTGACTGCCTGTCGGCTACGAACCTTTGTTATGGCAATTATATTTCTTATACAGAATTAGACTTCATAAATACTTTTTTTTCTTTATGATATTTTCTGTACAACTTTTTAGAAGCGTATGCTTCTTTTATATTTTTTCAAGCGGCGTAAAGCCGCATTCTACCGCTTCTTCGGCCTAGCCCTAAAGTTAAATTTCATTTTTTAATCGAGCTTGACTCGATTAAAAAATATTTCCTTTAGATTGTATCTTCTTCTGAATCTTCAGTTTCTTCATCTTCTAAATCTTTCTTTATTTGGTACAATGTTTTTCCATTATATTCAAAGAAATTAGATCCTTGTACAGATTTCCAATCATATCCTAATTCTCTTAAGAGTTTATCTGCTAAACCAGAAAGAGAATACTGATTATTTTCATATTCAACTTTATCATCTGGAATTACCGTACATTTTATATCTTCGTTTCTAGTAAAAGTTAATTCAGTACCGACAGGAATGTTTATAGAAGCAAAAGAGAATCTTTTTCCTGTTCTTCTTGATGGAGTTATTTTATCTTCAATTTCTGTACCATTATCATCTATCATTTTATTTGCAATTTTTATTTCTTTTTCACCGGATATTTTTAAAGCAGAAACAGCTCTTTCTGGATCCATTTTAAAAAATTCACGATTTTCTCTAATTCGAAACGCTGAAAAAGTATCATGTGCAAGTTTTTCAATTTCTTTATATCGTTTACTTTCTATTGCAAAATAAAATCTAAAAGGAAGTGGAAGAGACGTATTATCTAAACTTTTAATTCTTGCTTCTACTGATTCTTCAGTAATACCAATTTTAATAATTCCTGGCATTGCATCATTTGTTAAAACATAAACTATTCCCATTTTTTCCTTCCTTAAAAAGCAGGCCAGTGTGCCTGTCGCCATAACAACTGGTTGTACCGCAGCGGGCTTGACCCGCTGTCGGCTACGAACCTTTGTTATGCCTTGTTACTACAAAAATATTTCTTTTAGCGGCAGCACCGACTGCCGCGTACAAGCAATTTCAGTACAAATAATACCTTATTGAAGTTTCGGCTATTTCTTTCATTATATCAAACATTTCTGTGACAGACCATGGCTCTTCTCTGAAATACATTGAAACAGGGGCAAATGAGTTTACATTTGCATTTCCTTCTTTTTTGTATACATAAATTTGATTTAAATTGTAGAATTCATTCATCATTACTACTTTTGAACGAACTGTACCTGTTTCTTCTGTATCTAAGGCAAAATCACACCCCCAGCCAAAACAGACAAAGGGTGTAATTTCTTCATAGTTCATCATTGTACGAATCCCAATAAGATTTTTTCCAAGTCTTTCAATGGCATTTCCTGTCGCCTGTTTTGCTTTTCCTTCTTGCAGGCGTTCTTTATTTGTTCCCTGCCGTTTTATTTCCGCAATTACAAGAGGAAACTTTTCTCCATTTTTTACCAGATAGAGTATTCCTCCATCTGGAATAATAGTTCTGTCTGCAAATTCATAATTGAATTCCTTGCGGACACCTTTTCTTTTTATGAAATCCATCATGTACTTTACTTCTATCTGATGGGAGAATTCCAAATCACAATCTGAACTAAAATATGTTGCGAATTCTTTTTTATTTTTTAGATAATCCATGACCATTGCCATAGATTTATAAACGTCTTTATCATCTTGTTTTGATTTTTCATTCTTGGGCTTATGCTGTTCTGTTCGCTCTCTTAAACTGTCATGCTGACTCATAGTAAACTCCTATTTTTCTAGAACGAAAAGATATTCTGAAACATGAATATCTCTGCTTCTTAAATTTCTACTTCCACGGAATGTATTGTATGTAATTTCTACAGTCTTTAACTTCCCGTACTTTCTTAACATTTCTGACATTTCATTAAAACTAATGAAACCTTCAGAGTTATATGAAATAATTGCGAACTTGCTCGACAAGTTTGCAATTATTTCCTCCATTGATTTCAATGCTGAGTAGGGCTTGTTAAAAGCTGAGCGATTCCAGTCTTGTGTGATTCCGCTTACTTTACTTACTTCTACATCCAATTTATTTTTTATGATTAGATTAAGCATAAAATAATTTGAACCATATGGATGCTGATTATATGGCGGATCAAGATAAGCAATATCAAGACTTTTTAATTCTTTTGAAAGTTCAACTGTATCTTTCTGATAGATTTTTAATGATGAATTGAAATTACTTAAAACAGGTTCTTTCAATTCTATTTTTCCAAATATTCTTGTAAGAGCATTTTTCCCGGCTGCACCAAAACAGCCTATTCCTGTATTCTTGTCTTTGTAGAAACCTTTGAAAACACCGCTTGTATTTACATGAATTGATGCTTCTGTAACTAAAGGGGCAAGAAAGAATTTTTTTAGATTTTCTTCTTCTACTACGTCATCAATGAGTTTTCGATATGTATCGATTAGAACGGCATTTTCATGTGTATAAAAAACTCTTTCGCCTCTCAAAATATTATCGTCATCTTGAGGTGCGTAGTTTTCTGCAATTATTCCAGGATACTTTCTTTTTGTGCAACGATTTTCAATTTCTTTCCTTAACTCTGCACAAATCTCAGTAGGATAGTCTTTTTTATTTATTAAGTAACAACTGTTAATAAGAGAAGAATAATTTTCCAAATCATTTACAATCAATTTTGAGGAATGCTTTTTTAACATTCTCGCAACAATTCCTGAACCGGAAAATAAATCTGCACAAACTAATTTTTTCTTTCCAAGCTTATTTTCTATTTCTTCAACTTCTTTTTCTATTTTCCCTATTAAGCTTCTTTTATTTCCAAGGTAAGTAATTATTTGAGTTGTAAGAAAATCCTTGTTTTCTTCCTTTTCCATTTCTTCAAAATCCATTTTCTATTTTTTGAGAAATGTCATGCTTTGAAATTTTTAAATACTAAAAAATTTTCCGCCCCAGTGGGGCGTGGGCATAACAATTGGTTGTACCGCAGGCAGCTTGACTGCCTGTCGGCTACGAACCTTTGTTATGCCTTGTTTACTCAATCGGTAAATCTATTCCAAAATACGGAGTTTTTTCATGAACTTCCAATATTCCTTTTAAAGGTTTATCCGAATATTTTATAATCTTTTCACGATATTCAAATCGTGTTTTTATATCATTTATTTCTTCTCGACGATTTTTTGAAATTTTCAAAAAATCGTATTCCTTTTCTAAACCTAAGAATCTTCGATTTAGCAAGCTTGCTGCAATTCCTGTTGTACTTGCTCCTGTAAAAGGATCAAGTATCCAGTCATTTTCCTTTGTACTCGCCAAAATTATTCTTGCAAGTAGCGGAAGCGGCTTTTGAGTTGGATGTTTACCGCAAGACTTTTCCCATTTTGCTATTGCTGGTAGACTCCACAAATCTCGCATTTGTGTTCCACCGTTTATTTCTTTCATGAGTTCATAATTATAATAATGGGTAACTTTTTTGTTTTTTCTTGCCCATAGAATAAACTCTGTTGAGTGAGTAAAAAACTTACAGGAAAGATTCGGAGGCGGATTTGTCTTAGCCCAGGTAATGCAATTTAGAATTCTAAAATCTAATTCGTTGAGCATCTGCGCAACAGAAAAAATATTGTGATATGTTCCGCTAATCCAAATTGTACCGTTTTCTTTTAATTTTTCCCTACAAAGGGAAAGCCATTTGTAATTAAACTCGTTGTCTTTCTCGAAGCCTTGAGATTTATCCCAATCTCCTTTGTTTACGCTGACTTGTTTTCCACTTTGTACGGAGATTCCTCCATTTGAAAGAAAATAAGGCGGATCTGCAAATATCATATCAAATTGAAAATTGATATTCGGCAGTAATTCCAAACAATCGCCTTTTGCAAGAGTAAAGTCTTTATTTTGGGAACGATACCAAGATTTTATAGACATATTATTAATAAATATAAAGAACATCTACTATTTTATAGCTGCTCTTTTCTGTAAGTTTATATTTGATTACATCTGATGGCACCTGAGTGAGGACCTGAGTTTCCTCCTCGGCAGATTTCACAATGACTTTGAGGTCCGTCTGGATGATTAGGTGTAGCCCTCAAAGGAGTTGTTCCAAAAGCATCTGGATATTTATAAAAAATATGAATTCCAGCATTTTGCGAACAAGCAGGACAAGACTTATATCCATTTTTCCATTGAGAAACATTTAATGGTTTACTGCAGATTGGGCAAAGCATTTAACAACCTCCATATTATTAAAATTAAGTATAAAAGTTATGAAAGTCAATTTTTTTGTATAATATGATTATTACAATTCAGATTTTACTCTAGAAAGAAATTCATCTAAATTTGCTAGATTGTAAATACTTGGAATCAAGGAATATGCTTCACCAAGTTTGTTTTTTGCGGAAAGCCAACCTTGTCCGTCTGTAATCCAAACAAATTCAAATTTGGCATACTGATTAATCTTTGGAGCAATATCTGTATATGCCCGTGCGACTTCGTTAAGTTTTGAGCCACCGCCATTATAAAAGTTAGTTTCGATAAGGTAAGTTTTCTTTTTTGTCTGGATTACAAAGTCAAATCGTTTCAAATCCTGACCAAGAGATTTTATCTCTTCAAACTCCGTGCTGTTAACTTCCGAACGATACGGAATATTTGCACCTTTGAATTTTAGGGCAACGGCTTTTGCCATATTTTCACCGCCACGATTTTTTCTTGCATTTGTATCAAGTCCAACTTCTACACCAAAAACATAATCTACAAGATTTGTAACATTCTTGTTTTTGAAAACCTCGGCAAGACCTGTCTGCTCAATGTAATCAATAACACCTTGCAAAGATGTAAAATAACTTTCTAGCAAAACGAATTCACCGTTTGCATTGAGAGTTTTCTTTTTATCTTTTGTTCTTACCGCAAGAAGAATATCAAGAACTTCAAACACTTTTGGATTTTCTTCATATAGCTCTTTTATTGCTTTTCGTAAATCTTCTTTTCCAATCAGGTAATTTAATTGATTGAGTTTGATTGCGATTTTATTTGTATTACGGATTACCTTTTCAAAGTCTGTAAAATAATCAAGTGTAGCGTTTGTTTCACTGAGTTGCGAAATAAACAAATCAAAATTCTTTTCCATTTTTGCTCCTAGAAAACTGATGCAATATTGCTGATTAAAAGTTCATTTATTGCACCGCGTTTTTTTGCGTTTGAATTTATCATTCGTGAAGCAGATACTCTTTCTATTTCAAAATGAGAATACAAATCATCAAAGAAATTATCATTTTCGTTTGCGTTTTTAGGGTCTGAATTACTTGCAAGAACCATAGCACCTCTATTGGAAATTTCTGTTATGAAATTTCCAAGTTCAATCTGTTCTTTGTCTGTAAAACCGTTTTCTGAATACGAAGTAAATGCGGCTGTTTGGGTTAGAGGACGATATGGAGGATCTATATAGACAAAAGTTTTATCATCGATAAAACTTTTGCATTCCTTATAGTCTCCGACTTTCATCTCTACATTTTGGAGGAGTGTAGAACAATTTTTAAGATTTTCTTCATCGCATAAAAGAGGATTTTTTGCATTATTGAATGGAACATTAAATAAACCTTTTGAATTAACGCGATAAAGACCATTAAAACAAGTCTTATTTAGAAAAATGAACAAAACTGCTTTTTCAAGATTTTCAGCTTCATTTCCATTTACTTTAAGTTCGTTGTAGCGGGTGCGTTTTTCGTAGAAAAATTCTTTATTTTCTTCTACTTCATGATTCTTATAAGAATTCTGTAATTCTGAAAGTTGATAAATCATTCCTTCGCAATTGTTTTTTATCTGAGAATAAGTATTTATAAGTTCTTTATTTATGTCGTTAATCAATATCTCTTTCGGTTGAAATTTACTTAAAATATCAAAAAGTACAGCTCCGCCACCAACAAAAGGTTCGCAATACTTTTCTATTTTTGAGGGGTACTTTTCTCTTATTTCCTCTAGTAGCTGGCTTTTCCCACCAACCCATTTTATAAACGGTTTTGCCAACATAATGTAAAAATTATACTCTATTTTAACGAAATTTTCTACCACTTTTCTCCCGACCGGCTCAGTGAGCCGTGGGCATAACAACTGGTTGTACCGCAGGCAGCTTGACTGCCTGTCGGCTACGAACCTTTGTTATGACAAATTATATTTCTTATACAGAATTAGATATCTTAAATCTTTTTTTTCTTTAAGAAGATTCTGTACAACCAATTGAAGCGTATGCTTCTATTATTATACTTTTTCTAAGCGGCGTAAAGCCGCGTTCTACCGCTTCTTCGCGTAAACCCTAAAGTTCAATTTCATTTAAGAAAGCAAGCTCGACTTGCTTTCTTAAATATTCATTATATTTATTTCTCAAAATTTTCTATAGTTATTCTTTTGTAATTAATTTAAAAATCAAAATTTTTATTGAATAAAAAATTACCAAACACACTGATACAATAAAAAGAAAAAAGACACTTTTTTGTTTTGGATAAATTGAATTATCCATCAAAAAGGAAATGTATTTCTGATACCAGTTTCCGTAGTATGCACCATTCAAATTTATTAATAATATTTGAATTAACAACAAGATTGTTGATACTGCAAAAAGGAGGAGAAAGGTTTTTAAGTTTTTTAGATTTTTTTTGTATATTTTCTTATTCATTCTTTATTTTCAATGTGTTTTTATATACCACAGGAAAAAACTAAAAACTGCAAATACAAAAATCATAAAGAACCATTTAATCTTATAACTGATTTTATCAAAAATTGGGTCAATAAAAGCTATTTTTATTATTCCAACAGTAAAAGGAAATATACCCATCATTAAAATTGTCATAAACTTATTTTCAAATTTTACGGGAATATTTAAAACACAGTCTATGAATATGTATATATCATATATAAAGAACCATCCAGCAAAAGAATGTAATACACCTATCTTTTTTCGAATATACGGATTTGAATTGTTTTCAAGATTATTACGAAAAAAGTTTGTTTCATTTTCTTCGTTTATAATTTTTCCAAAAATATTTTTTTTATATTTCATATTAAAACTTAAGCAGGCCAGTGTGCCTGTCGTCATAACAATGAGTTAAACCGCACAGGCCTTGTGCCTGTGTCGGCTTTGAACTTCTTGTTAGGCGTTATTTTCAATAGCCTTTCTATATGCTTTTACTATACTTGTCACATAGTCATACCCGGAATCTTCTCCACCTTTTCGTGAAGGGTGATAAGCATCTATAAGGATCATTTTATTAATTTTATAAACATTTGAATTCCATTGTCCAGAAACTGTTGGGACAGGTTTATCTTTAATTTTAAAATCTCCCCTAAAAAACTGAAATGTATTTCCAAAGATAATTACATCAGGATTATATATGTCAATTTGTTCAAAAAGAATTTTTTTCCATATGTTATAGCAATTCCACATATGGTTATTTTGACTCACTGTATCTGCTGGCATTTTACTGATATTAATATAAGCAATTTTTTTTAGTTCTTCTACCATTTCAGGATTATCTTCAATATAGTCAAGTTCTTTCCATTTTAAATTATTTCGAATGGCATAATTTATTTGTATCATCAACTTCCACATATCTTCATCTTTCCATACATCTGGATTTTTGAAGTGTTCTGTAAAAGACCAATCGCCACCTTTTGCCTTACCGCTTGCTGTAAAAAGATGCCATGGTTCTTTCAAAATCCACATAATTTTTGGATTTGATGTTATGTAGGCATTTATATCAGCGACTCCATCATAAATTGGCATGAGTGAAGGTTTTTGTTTTATTAAGTTGTTTTCTTGAGCATGTTTTAAAATTTCTCTGTGCATTCTATTTTGAAATTGTGTTAACTCCTCTTCTTGCTGTTTTATGCTTTTTGATTCCACATCTTCAGGTAATTCTTTTGTATGTAAAAAATTCATATTTGTTCCTCCTGATTACAAGGTTTACGCCTTGAATTTATAGTTTGTACCAACTATGGAATGTGGCATTAGGACATCCACTTGAGGATGGTAAGTAATTTGTTTGAATTGTGATGCCACAACTTTTGCAGCAATAATTTATTTCACCAACTTCACCAACTCGCACCCAGTTATGAAAAGTTGAATTTGAACATCCTGAGGACGAAGGTAAATTTGTTTTTTTTATACAGATTGCACAGCTTTTACAAATATACCAATACATTTTGGGTGCAGATGAAGTTCTGCCACTAAAATTACTTGTACCTGAACTTCCAGAAGTCGCTCTGTTTGAAGAAGTACTTCCACTAGATAGACTTTTACTAACTGAAGTTGTAAATATTGCAATTAATACAAATATTCCAATACCCAAAACAAGAATTGTAGTTCCGCAAACTGCTTTTCCGATTTTACTTAAAAACCATGTATATGGATTCTTAGTGATAGGAATGTCATTTGCAATTCGAATCTTTCTTTTCTTCCCGATTGTTGCAAAAATTAATATAAGTCCAATCAAGAAAATGATGCTACTAACTGCAGCCAGTGCGATAAATACAATTTCGTTTGTTTCAGCAAATATCGGACAGAAACAACTTGGCACTATTGAAAGTACTGTTATAAGCCACGGCAGTTCAACGATTCTAAACCATGTTGCTGCATCAATATTTTCATATGATTCAATTTCTTTTTCGCATTCTGCCTTATGAACTTCTTTATATTCTGCAATTTTCTCTTTGAATAAAACGCCGTCTGAATCGGGATAATTTCCAGTAAAAAGGCGAATCGTATCGATAATCCACCATATGTAAAAACCACCCATGGTGAAAAGTTGTAAAAAACCGCTTCCCCATTGTCGAAGCAAGAATCTATGAATACCAAAACAACCGAATAAAAGGCAAGTAAACGAAAGAATAAATTTTCTCTTTATAGGGTTTTGTTCTTTGTTTGAGGATTTTTTTAGTGAACCATTGAACAATGAATACATTGATAAAAATGTTCTAATCTGCTCGTTCAACCATTTTGAGATTTTCTCTTTTTGCGAGTTTTCTTCTAAAGATGTAAATTTCGTATCAATTTTAATTTTTTCTTGAATCTTATTTCCATTTTCGTCATCATCTAAATGGTTAAGTTTTGCTACTTTTTCATTACACTCAGATTTTAATACTCCGAAGAGAAGCTGGTTTTCATATTTTTTATCCGTGGAAAATCCTGAAAAAAAAGCAAATCCTGTTTCATTGACTTTTATGGAAAGTTTTATTCCACTTGTTCCATCTACTGCATAATAAGGTGAGTAAGAAGTTATTTGAAATTTATCACTTTGGAAAGAGTGAAGAGCCAACTGAATAAGATTGTAAATTTTTCTTTTTTCTAAATCGTCCATAATTTTACTCTTATAAAATGAAAATAGGTGGACTTTTCTTGAAACACAAGCGGGCCAATAGCCCGTCCGCCTAACAACTGGTTGTACCGCAGCGGGCTTGACCCGCTGTCGGCTACGAACCTTTGTTAGGCGTTTTATTATACAATCACACTTTAATATTCAAATATTCTATATATTTCATTTGTTTTCTTATTATATACTATCACTTTCATAGTCGTACAATTCAATACTTTTGTTGACCATGTGGAATCATATTTTTCTTTTACGGTAACATTGAAATTACTATCCATATCATAGTTTAATGAATACCAATCATAAGTCATTTTTTTGATAGCATTTACTTTAGTGAATAATTTAATTGAAATATTTTTTTTATCATTCTCAATTTCAAGAGCCTTAGTTAGATTATTTACAGGCCATGTTAGACAATATTCACCATTAACAACTTTTGTTGGAAGCTTATCATAATAGAAATTTTCAATACATTTATCTGGACCTTTATAAGTACTATCTTTATATTTTGAACCAACATAAATATAGAACATATTTGTTTTTGTATCGAAATTTGAGATAGCATAACTGTAATCTTCAACTATTGTTTCTATTCCATTTTCCATAATAGTCTTTTTAGCATCTGCTTGGGCTTTTTTATACTTATCAGATTCCTTTGATTCTAAGAATACTTTTTTCTTTAAGTCTGTATCATATGACTCTAATTCTTTCTTAAAAACATCAAAAATTGAACTTTCAAAAATATCAATTACAGTCTGACCATGCATATCTTTGAAATCAAAATACTCTTTATTTTCATCTTTTTTGCTGCCGTTTGTAATTCAGAAACTGTAGATTTTTCAACATCATTATTATTCAAATCATTTGTTGTAGTTGCAATTGATGAGTTATCAACTGTTAATTGGCTGGAACAAATTAGACTACCATCATCATTTAGAAAATCTAATCTAACATCTGAAATTTCAATTTTATTATCTTTTAATCCAATTACTTTATAATTAATTCTTGTTGAAAATCTGTTAGACCATCCTCCTTTTAAATTCTCGATAGTTAATGCACTTGTTTCATCAACTTTGATATTTTCGAAGATTTTCAAAGAAGAATCTTTTATGATAAAATCATCTCTATAACGCAAAGTGCATGGAAATACATTTTTATTGATATCATATTCACCAATATTTAATGATATTTCGGAAGAAATTTTTTCATTAATTATTTTATTTTTGGTATTAATGAATAAGTTATAATACTCTTTACCTTCTTCAGTTTCCCAAAAAGCTTTCCATTGCAAAGCTGTTTTTCTACCTAAATAATCATAAAAGAAATCTTCTGGTTTATCAGTAAGCAAGTTTTTAATTTGATTAAAACTTATTTTTGTTATTTCATTCTTTTTTTGTGTAATTCCAACTTTATTTAAAATATAATTATCAGAATAGTTTCCTATAGAAAGATTTGTAAAATCAATTGAAATACTATCTAAGAATGTAGAAACTTTAATTTTATCAAAAGCAATATTTTTATCTGAAATAATTATAATACTATTTATAGGAGTTGAATCAGGATAGGATTGAAATTTTGTAGATAAACTTCCTGAATAATAACCATTTCCTATATATTCATGATGAAGATACATATTATTGCCATTAATTAAAAAATTAATCTCATTTTGTAATTCATCTTTAAGACCATAAACATTAAGAGAGGTTCCCTTTGTGATACCATTTATTTGCCATTCATTTTCACTTAATTTTTCACAAGTTATATCACCATTAATAATTAACGGATTATTAGAACTTAAATCATCTGATACAAATTTATTTGAGGCACAACCTACAAATAAAATAATAGATAATAATATAACTGAAATATTAAACGTTTTTTTCATTTTTCACTCCTTAGCGCCCCAGTGCGGGCGTCCGTCTAACAACTGGTTGTACCGCACGCGGCTTGAACGCGTGTCGGCTACGAACCTTTGTTATGACAAAAAAATTTCTTATACAGAATTAGCTTTCTTAATTCTTTTTTTCTTTAAGAATTTTTCTGTAAAATTATTTGAAGCAACGCTTCTATTATTATTT
>OCTW011548757.1_pt1 | contig 12450 bp, 11 predicted proteins | sample 1539671 | NCBI WGS metagenome assembly OCTW01 (sample SAMN02144230, study PRJEB22623) | gut metagenome | biome: sheep rumen | host: Ovis aries | place: New Zealand | reverse complement strand
TATTATATTTGCGCTTCCTTGCACTTATTAATTTTCCAATAGGTTTATCCTTAAACCCTTCCTTGGATATCTGCCGATGGAATCCTTTCCATGCGGTAGTATTTATTTTTGTTACTATGTATATCGGCTCATTTATCAATTAATTTAGTAGTATAGATAAAAAACCCATCACTTTCTTAAGTGACAGGTTTATATGCTCCTTATCAAAAATATCCAAAACATCTGTGCAACTATAACAGGTCAGCAACCTCATAAAGCATCTTCTTAGTCTTTTCAATTCCAAGACATGGATCTGTGATTGACTTGCCGTATACTCCATCATCTACATTCTGTCTACCGTCTTCTATGTAGCTTTCCACCATAAATCCTTTGACATGCTTATTTATTGTATCACTATGACGGCAACTGTGAAGTACCTCTTTTATAATACGCGGTTGTTCAAATGGGTTCTTGTTGGAATTAGAATGGTTCGTGTCAACAATTATTGCCGCATTCTCAAGACCACTCTCATCATATCTGTCACACAGATGTATTAATTCTTCATAGTGATAGTTCGGATTATTCTCGCCGTGCTTATTGGTATAACCACGAAGAATTGCATGAGCAAACGGATTTCCCTCTGTATGAACTTCCCATCCTCTATATATGAATGAATGTCCGTTCTGAGCAGCAACAATTGCATTAAGCATTACAGAGTTGTCACCACTTGTTGGATTCTTCATACCGCAAGGAATACCAAGACCAGATGCCACAAGACGATGTTGCTGATTCTCAACAGATCTTGCACCCACTGCAACATATGCAAGGAGATCATCTAAGTATTTGTGATTCTCAGGATATAGCATCTCATCTGCACAAGCAAACCCTGTCTCCTTTACAGCACGCATATGAAGCTCTCTTGTCGCAATTATTCCCTTGAACAAGTCCGGTTTCTTAGTCGGATCAGGTTGATGCAATATTCCTTTGTAGCCTTCTCCTGTAGTTCTTGGTTTATTAGTATATATACGAGGAATTATAAGAATCTTATCCTTAATTTCTTCCTGAATAGGTCTTAATCTACTAATATAATCAATTACACTATCTTCATTATCAGCAGAACATGGTCCTATCACCATAACAATTTTGTCTGACTTTCCACTGAAAATTTTCTTCAATTCATTAATTGTATTGTCTACAATCTCTCCCATTGTTCCAGATAAAGGATACATCTCCTTAACCTCCATGGGAAGTGCCAGTTTTCTCTCAAAAAGTGTGTCCATCATAATTTAGGTCCTTCCTTTCATATCTCCTACAACCTTTAACTTATCACATGTAACTCCTAGTGCCTTAAGCATTCTTTTTTCATTTTCCACATTTCCGTCACCATCGGCTTCTACATAAAAATAATATGAAAAGCTAAGGGATTTAGTTGGTCGACTTCTTACTGCACTCATATTATAACCATATGCTCCTATTACATTCATTGCCTTTGCAAGGGCTCCCGCTTCATCCTTTACTGTAAACATCATAATTATGTGATTATGTTTTGAGCCGCCCAAATACCTTGCCTGATTTCTTGCAAAAACAGCAAATCTTGTACTATTATCCTGGGACTCAGCAACAGAAGCATCTAATATCTTAAGCCCATATATATTAGCAGCCTCCCTACTTGCAATTGCTGCCACAGTCTTATCATTTTCGTCAGCAACCATCTTAGCCGCAAAAGAAGTATTACCTGTCTCTTCTTTTTTTGCACCTATTTTCTTAATAAATTTATCACATTGTGCTAATGCCTGTGGATGACTTATAACTTTCTTAATATCAGAAATATCTGCATCTTTCGTTCCAAGAAGGCATTGCTCTACATGAAATGTGTGAACATCATTAATATAGAGACTTCCCCTAAACATAATATCCATTACCGAGCCAACTTCCCCAGCATAGCTATTTTCAATCGGAAGAACTGCTACATCGCACTCTCCATTCTCAACAGCTTCATATGCATCCTGAAAACTCCTATAAGAAATCGCATCTCCTTCAGGAAATATCTTATCCGCGGCAATCTGAGCAAATGCCCCTTCCTCACCACAGTAAGCTATCCTTGCACCTTTTATACATTTTCTCTGATATTGCTTAGAAATATCCAATATGCTTTGAAGGTACTCGACATAATATGACTTTATTTCTTCATCAAGTATCAAGTCAACATTATTATCAATAACTTCCCGCTCTCTTTCAGCATCATATATTGATACTCCGTTATGTTTCTTGTATTCAGCAATAATAGCAGATTGTTTCATTCTGTCCTCAAAGAGTGCCGCCATCTTCGAGTCGATTTCACTTATGTTCTTTCTTGCCTCTTGAAGTATATTTTCTTTCTCCATAATCTTTCCTCTTTTTCTTCTATAACAAGGCGTCACTTGCAACGCAAGTAACTGCATATAACAAAAGCCCTGTTCTATATCGAACAGAGCTCATGATTACTTCAAATATTACTGTGGAGTTCTCTTGTCTGTCATATAGAATATAGTAAATAACCCCGGTCCACAGTGTGCACCTATTACCACTCCAAGACCTGTAATTGTTATCGTTGCATCAGGATATGTCTTGAGAAGCACGTCTCTTACATACTCAGCGTCATCAATACAATCTGCATGGTTGATATTAAATTCGATTGCAGACCCCTCAGGAACATCCTTCTTAATCGCTTCAATAATAGCGTTAAGTGCGTTCTTTCTACCACGTATCTTTGCTACAACATCTAATGTTCCTGCATCCGGTACATATAACACCGGCTTTATTGAAAGAAGTGTTCCAACAAGTGCTGAAGCATTGCTTACTCTTCCACCACGTTTTAGCCAGTTAAGATCATCTACTGTAAATCGATGAGCTATTCTAAGCTTGTTATCTTCTATCCACTTTAATATCTCGTCAAAACTCTTGTCCTGTTCATATAAATCTATTACATGCTTTACCAGCATACCCAAACCACCTGACACACAGCATGTATCAACATTTACAATTGTAGTATTAGGGTATTCTTCTTTTAACTCCTCTATTGCCTCATCACAAAATCGATAAGAAGAAGATAGTGGTCGACACATATCAAGAAAAATTATATTCTTTCCTTCTTTTACATAAGGCTCAAAGAATTCGTGATACGAAAAAGTATTAATTGCTGATGTTGTAAGAATTGCACCTTGACGCATCTTCTCATAAGTTGCCTGTCTTGTCTCTTCCCTACAATCATCTTCATACAAATCGTCTCCGATAGTATAAGAGTAACTGATAAAAGGGACATCATGTTCATCAAGATATTCTCTTGTCAGATCTGCTGTAGAAGCAGTTGCGATAATAAAATCTTTCATCATATATCTCCTGTAGCTGTGGATATTATTTTTTATTGTGAAATACCCACGAGTAATAATATAACACAACTACAGAAAATATACTAGATTAATATATAAGAAATGTATTATAAATTACCTAATTCTTCTATGAATGCCCGCGCCATTCCATATAATGATTTGGTAAGGACAGCTTGTGTCTCATCATCACCGGACATCGCTTCTTCCATGCTTATGGTATCAAAGTCTGTCTGTGGCTCTGAGAGTATGAAATCATTGGCATCTACCTTCTTACTCCACTCAAAGGATATATTGGCATCAGCATCACTGTTAGCTGAGATAGCCCGGTTCAGAGCCTCCCTATTCCTCTCTAGGAGTTGCCTTGTATTCTCTCTGTCGCAGTTAACTTCGCCTATGAAGCTTCCTGCTTCGTAGCGGAATGATGCTGTAACCGTTCCGGTCTTTTCCATGTCAAATGCTATATCAACAAGACCCTTCTTATCACTTCCACGAACAATCTTAAGATTGAGATTGCCGACTTCATCAGCAACCATTATTGGCACAATATAATTCTCACTTCTCTTGGATATCTCGCCCTGTGTATGAAGTTCGGTTTGTATAAGATGCATTCCTCTTACATCAATACTTCTGACATCTTCTTCCACTATCATATTCTTCATAACATTTTCAGCAAGCTCCTCAAGGCGCCTCTGGGCATCAGCCATATCCTCCGGTGTCTTAACGGACTCACCGTATTCATGAATAAGGTTGGCAATGATATCATCTATTTCCTCATCAAGAGTCTTAGGGGTGTCTTCTGCTTCCATACCGACTTCTGAGGCGTACGAGCCCTCTCTGTCAAGTCCCACCTGACGCTTTGCGGCGCGATTTAGAAGTGTTCTCATCATTGAATTGCCTTCTGCCATAAGCTGAGTAATTGCATTAATGTTGTTGGATGTAAAAGGCATGTCCAAAGACTTAAGATAATCGAGTACCTGCCTGTCCGCTTTATAGGACTGGAGCAGTTCTTCGCGACGCATATTATTATAGGCATTGTTGACTTCCTGCTCATGTGCTGCAAGCTGAGGATCTAAGTCCATATCATTAAGCTTTGAAGATAACTGTTCAGGAGTAAGAGACATGTATTCATTCTCACTATTAAATTGCATTAACTTAGCAGGTGTAATTGTATCTTCCACCTTGCGCATACTTACAGACTGAATTGACATCTCAATCTGATCCGTTATGCTAAGGCTGTCCTTATTAAATCCCTCGATTCCACCGAAGTCATCATCAATAGTATATTCTCTGTTCTCGTGCTTGGCAGTTCTTGTTGCTGTTAAGAGATTACGCATTGTAACCTGTGCACCCTGTTCTAACAACATTCCTATTGCTGCACCATCCGATTTGTTCACCTGATGAATCAGACGATACACTCCGATAAAACCTTCTCTCTCGTCTTCTGTTATGCCGTTTTCCTGCTCAAGCCTGTATAAGAACTCAGCGTATTTCTCTTCCTCGCTTGAGACTTCCATAGTCTGCATGATTTCTTCTGAATGTTGAAGCAATTCTTCCATGGTCATATCAAGCGGATTCATGCCGGACTTAATCATCTCGCATACAACGCCGGGCTTAAGATTCTCTAATGCGCGTGTTACAGTATAGTCAGTTGCTTTTACTTCCTTAACAGACTCGGCTGTTATCTCCATCTGGTTATATCCCAATATACGGACAGCTCTTCTGTTCTCATCAGTAAGATCCATATTGAGTTCACCGAGAAGATTATCAACATTTCTAAATGCCTTACGGATACTATCGCCTAAGTCTCGTCTTACTTCTGTCGCTGACGCCTCATAATAATCTGCTGCCTGATTGAATCTCGCTGAGAAGTTAGCCTGAATTGACTTCTCTGACGCTTCATTTTGAACTGATGCGTCTATGGTATTATCCTGCGACATAACTTCTTCACTATAGGAAATGCTTATACTTGCATAGCTTCTAAGCGTCATAGACGCCGCATCAAGGGGCATAGCATAATCAGGAAGTGACTTGGACTTAGATACTGCGTCCATAGAATCACTTAAGTTCTTGATTGCATCCGGTGTTGCCTTATCGGATAACATTGTATCGAGAAAGCTTCGCTCCAATTCTTCTATTGAATCTATATACTCCTGTAGGAGCATAGTGTCTATAGAAAATCCTCTTTTACTTAGGGCATAGTTTGCCTCTGTAGACATAATAAGCTGAATCTGTACAAGCTGCTTCTTATAGGTTATGTTGCTGTCTAATGTACTCGGCGCATCTGTTACATCAAATGTATTATTAGCTGTGATGTTATTATCTACTACAGTCTCTTCTACGCCGTATGTGTTTAATCTCTCTATCTCCTTAAAGGCTGATTCGTATGCTTCTTTCTCAGCACTATTTGACGCATTAGCCTGTGCATTTTGTAGTGCGAACCTTGCAACATTTCCAACAGTAACAGGTTCGTTACTGTCGGTAATATCGTCGATAATATCTTCTGTTGCTTCAAGAACACCCTGTTCTAATGCTCTCGACTTGGCATAGTCGGAATATCCCGGCATAAGATATGCATCCCCAGGCTTCTTACCCTCAGCAATAGCATCTGTGATGTTAGTTATAATCTCATCAGTATCAGCAAGAGTAAACTCTCTTAACTCCTGCAATCTGAGTAACTGCTCCGGAGTTACGCTTACTCTGTTACTTACCATCCAGAAGCAATCCTTAATATTTTCTTCGCTTGCTTCCAATCCTGCCACCTGTAATATATCCTTAAATTGGGACACCATGCTTGATGTGTCTCCCTTTAGTTCTAATTCTCGTGCGGAAGTCGTATCATTACTGCTTACAGTAGCCTTGTATATATTATCTATTGTGGGCTCAAGCTCGTTACTAAGCATGTACTTAATTGTCTCGTCTGAAAGCTTTGATGGCATCTCATCAACTTCTCTAAGTGCAAGTACGCTGTCATCTACTAGTTGCTTGTCACTCGGAAGCTGCGCTTCCTTAAGCGCATGTTCTACTGCACTCGTATAAGAACCGCTCTGCTCAATCGCAGCCGAAGACACATCACCCATCATAGATATATCAGCGCCGCCCTTAGCCATGGCAATACGAATCTTATCTGCAATGTCAACGAATTCCTTCTCATCCATATCCTTGGCATCAAAGCCTAATTCTTTCATTGCATCATAATTTCTCTGACTAAGATTAGATGCGCTGTTAACCTTGCCGTCGGCGCCTAAGTCCTTGTCAAGCTCATCCATTATTGTATTGTTATTGGGATGTTTGTACGTAAGATCGGACATATTAACTACGCCAAGACCTTCTTTATCAATCTTAGCGCGATCCTGCTGTGCTATAGATTGGTTGGTGTGAATTTTATCCTTGAAGAAGGCCGCATCAATGCCTATTCCTCTTGATTTATCCTGCGCTCCAACCTCTAGATTATTAATATCATTTATCTGCATAATGTGTACTTAGCTCCTTATTAATTTATCGCAGATATTCCATTATCATAAGGTGACTCGCCTATTATAGTTCGACTTCGTCGAAAAGGCTCGTCGTGCAGTCACTTGCCTTGCAAGCAACTGCATATCACATCCTTGTGATTATTCTATCTATTATTTCGGCAGAACTTGTATTTTCCCTTACCCTTTCCTTTAACGTCTTGTTTTTGAGCCACAATATCCTGCATTCTCTCTTTGCGTTTTTAGCGTTATAAGGGTATTATTACAATATGAGATATAACAATATTACCCGGGCAACTTTCTTAGACCGCCCTAATAGATTTATTGCAAATGTGGATATAGAAGGACAAATAGAAACTGTTCATGTAAAAAATACGGGAAGATGCAAAGAGCTGTTAATACCCGGTTGCGAGGTGTGGCTTAATGCACCGGGAACCCCCGGCAGAAAGACAAAGTATGATTTAGTGGCCGTAAGAAAAGATAATGGGATGCTATTTAACATTGACAGTCAGGCTCCAAATAAGGTGGTAAATGAGTGGCTGCAAGGTCAGGACTATGATACAGTTGTACCTGAATATACTTACGGTGATTCAAGAATTGATTTCTATATGACTCGCGGTGAAGACTGCTTTCTTATGGAAGTTAAAGGATGCACTCTTGAAGTAGATGGCATTGGATATTTCCCGGACGCTCCTACTAAGAGAGGTGTAAAACATCTTCGCGAACTGACTAAAGCCACAAAAGATGGATACAAAGCCATGCTGGCATTTGTGATTCAAATGGATGGTGTGTCAGAGGTTCGACCTAACATTGAGACTCATCCGGAATTTGGAACTGCCCTTGCAGAAGCTAAAGCGGCAGGTGTTGAGGTTTTATTCTTAAAATGTCATGTGGAGCCGGATTTGTTGGAAATAATATAAGGCTGGCTTCTTGTTGCTCAAATGGACTCTTTTTCCGTATCTGAAGTAAGCAATCCATTAACAATATCTTGTAATTGTGTAGCATTTTTTCTAGTGATTACAGACTTTCCTGTACGTTTTTCTACCGCTACTCTTGCTTCTCCTGCCGCTGCTCCACCCTCACTCGCCACAATACGATTCTCATCAAACGTCTCTGGCTTCTTCTGCTTGGAAATCTCAGTTGTAGTTGCCTCCGCCAACATATTAAGTACCAACTCCAAAGTTGACATATTGTCACGCAAATTTTCTTTCTTCAGTCCTTTATAATTCTTGTACTCGCGCGTTGTCATACCAGACCATGCTTTGGATATATCATCTGTAAGAATAGCAAATTCTACTCCCTTTTTTACTCCTCTGCTTCCCCACTCATCTGTAAGCTCTTTTCGCACCTGAATGGCTTGAAGGCGTTGATTAATCCACTCTCTAGAATAACCCTTCTTCGCGTACGTTTCTAACGCGCGTTCTATTGTCAATTCCGGATCAATCACCTCTTCTATACGTTCCCTTCCAATTTGCGCAAGCCAAAGTTTGAAAGGTTCTGCTTTCTTTGATGGAATTGATTGAATAATTCGAAGTAACTGCTCTGTGTTAGCAACATCTGTGTTATACTTTTTACCATCTTTAGGTGATCTCATTTTCAGTTGGTTACAATTTGTAACCAACTGATTACCTTCATCTTTTAACCTACTTTTCATAACTTTCCAATAATTCCTTGCACCATCAAAATCTGGTTGCTCTGTTAATACTCCCACCACATCAACAATAGAAAAGTACCATTCTTCCTTATCCTCTACCCATGCCGTTCTAATTGGCTGTTCCTCAAATAATTGCACTGTATCTTTTTCCATAACTATTATACCTCCTGCTATACCATTGGTATATTGATAATATCACATACCAATGGTATAATCAATACATGTGTTAATAAATCTTGTTAATTATACCATTCTAGTTTTTAAAACCTAAAGGAGCAATATAATATGAGTATTTCATTAAATACACAAAGATTAAAAGAATGCAGAGAAAGAATTGGTGTGAGTAAAATGGAAGTAGCCAAAAGATCAGGCCTATCTCAACCAGCTTATCTGAGGTATGAGTCTGGCGAGAGAACTCCATCCGTTCAAACACTGCATATTATTGCCAGCGTTCTTAATACATCCATAGAGTACTTAACCAATATGACCAACGACCCCTCTCCTACCAGATATATTATTTCAAAAAAAGATAATCCGGAATTATTTAGTATTATTGAAATATGTAGTAATGCTAAATCTAACGATCTGAAAAGAATATTATCATACGCTAAGAAACTTAATGTTCTTGAAGGTATTTAAGTATAATAGTTCCTTACCATTCCCCTACTGAAAATCCCAGAACCCGGTTCCTGTCTCAGTGTCATATTTTCTACCTATAATTCCACCTATCACTGGGCGAAGCTCAATTTCTGCTGTATATAATACTTCGATTGACTTAATGTGACCGCCGCTTACACAGTGCTCACCTTCCTGCTTATACGTGAACATGGCGTGGGTGTGATGGTAATACTCGCCATCTTCATCTGTTACAACATTTCCACTAAGTGATGTGAGCTCCAGCATGCCGCTAAGCTCGCTTGTCTCAAATTCACCAGTAGACGGAATAAATGTCTGAATCTCAGCTTTACTACAACCTCCGATTCCACTAAATGTTGCAGACCTTATATTTTCTTTTTTGCAAATACCAAGAATAGTAGAAATAATCTCATCATTTCTATCTAATCGAATGTAATAAGTTTCGTTGTAATTTCTGTATTCCATGCTTTACCTTTCTTCTACACGATATCCCGGACGTTACAGCCAATGGCATCTGCAAGACTTATAACAGTGGCTACCGATGCGTGACTCAAATTTTTTCGTCCCTGCTCGTATTGTTCAATCATTCTTTGCGATACTCCGCTTTTAACAGAAAGTTGCTTCTGTGTCAGTCCGGCATACGCACGAAGTCTTTTCAGTCGAGTCTCATTCTTTATAGTCTCTCTTCTCTTATCCAACGCGTCTACAAACTGCCTCACATCCATTTCGTGAAACGGCTCGTACATTTCAACAACTTCGTTTATCGGGATGATTTTCTGAATATCATCATAGGACATATTACGATACCATGAATAGTATGCAAGCGACCACCCGGCAAAATACTCCGGGGATTTGTTATAACAGCCACTTGGCTTCACTTCACACTCAGCTCCTGTTACTTCATAATACACCTCGTAAAAGAGTTCGACTCCGGACATTCCAACCAGAACTCTAGGTTCGCCCATATAGACCCTCCTCGCCACGCCTGTATTAATATACAAGTCAAAGTAACGCTCTATATTCCATTGCATGTCATACCTTGCAAAATGCAACATGTCACCCATGGCAACCTGGGCTTTTCCAAGATATAGCTCATTGTATGCGCGGGTCATCAGCCTTCATCTCCTTGTCAATTATTGTCGTTATATAAACAGCATTCTTAACATATGAACTTCGATTCATCTCAAAATAGCTCTTCCTCGCCCTTTCGTCTCTAGCCATCCGTTTACTTAACCAAAGATTCTTGTCTACAAACTCAGCATCTATAAACTCAAGTCTCTCGTATGCTCTCTTACTTTTTAAAACAATCTGGTTCCCAAGATCGCCTAAATGCATTGCCTTTTTTAACTGCTCTAAGGAAATCACATTGTTAATAAAGTCCTGCGCAAATGAGAAATAACTGTCATCAGCGCGATATCCTTCTATAACATCATACGACTCATAATTAACACCAAAAACTTCCGTTAAATACTTTTTACCTTCATTGGCAGAAGCGGTATCAACAGAAAATATTCTGTTCTGTAATAATATAGCAAGCCATGTTAAGATATGGTACTCATTAAGATTCAAAACTCTTAATCCGTCAGTGTCGAAATCGTATACATTAAGATATCCATCATGTTCAGTTGTTACTGCCCATTCTCTCCCGATATCCGGATACTCCGTACAATAAAAACCGTAACCATAATCGTTATACTTTTTCCCACCCATATAGTATGGATGTTCCAATATCTTTTCTGAACCGTGATACACAATCATCTGATTCTCTCCTTATACATCTATAGGTGTATATAATTATACACCTGTAGATGTATGGATGCAACTATTCAAGAACAATTTTAGTGAATCAGCGTTTTCTTAACGGTAAAGAAATGATGTAAATCCTACTACTCGGTAGTTTTGGATATCTGTCTGTTTAATTAATGTGGCGATAACTCATAAAGGCGCTCCTATTCTTATCTGCGATGTTCCTTCTCATAATTCCCTAGTATATAATTAAGCATATCAAATGCCACTTGCTTCTTCGCTTGTTTCTTTGATGATGAATCAATCGACGCAGAAAAATCAAATCCTTCTACTTTACATGTCACAAACCATATAGGATTACCATCACCATCATGTTCTTCGCGATATTCATACTCAGGCATAGCTATATAATCACGTCTTGCAAGAATCTCAAGCTGATTAATTGCCATCTCAAGTGTTGGCTCGTCTATCTCATCTCTAATAGTGAAAAGCCTATTATGCGATTCAAGATACTCGTATGCTAACTTGCACGCATTTCTTCGAGCTTCATTTTTAGAATATCCAAATCCTGCAAAAGCCGGAATATCATTTGCAATTTTAACAAAACAAGTACGTGTAGTGCCAGACAGATAACGATGTTCTTTACCTCCAAGAACATTGCAACTTTGATAAATAGTATTCTCTCGATGATAAAAACATGCACTTCCTCCGCCATGATCTTCATACTGAAACCAAGGGTCATTTCCATAGGACTCGTCCCATTCATATATTAAGCTTACATAGTCAATCTCAGTATCAGTTGCAAGGATAGAATCCGGATTTAGCATAACCTCAACTACTTCTTGGATTTGCTCAAAATCCCAATTACTATCAATCGCTACTGCACCAATAATTGCTTCAAAGAGGTCTTCCTTAACGGATTTATCCCGCTCTCTGTTATTCAACACATCTCCCTTCCCCATAATGAGATAATCAGCAATGCTTAATTCATCAACACGTCTAGCCAGCGTATCCTTCTGAACCAATCTTTGCTTAAGAATAGTTAATTCTCCTTCGTCCTTGCTAGAAGCAAATTCGTAGTCGTACTGCTTGCCAGTCCACCTCATCTTATTAAGATCTTCTTTTGTTGGAGCATTACCGTATTTACAAACCAGATATCTTACAACAGCGATATCCAACGCTTTGTCTCCAATGAACTCTAATACTTCATTGTTTTCTCCGCCATTCTCTTCAGTGTAAGAACGCCGTGTAAATGCCTGTTTAAGAAGTGCTTCATTACTAAATTTGTAGTTACCAATCTGCTGTGGTACCAGCTTGTCAAATAAATCTTTCTTTTCCATAAAATAAAAAATCCTTTCTGCAATTCTCTGCTGAAAGGGACATAATAATCTAACACAAAATAGACTACTCGTGAGATAGTAATCGTCTGCATCAGACATGAATCTTAAATTTTCTTCTCTATTTTCATGTATTTACTCAAGCACACTTGCATATGCAGGAATAAATCTCGTACAAATAGAACCTAAAATTTAAAAAGCATCACGCCCCAATTTTCAGTTACAAGGCATATTATAATATATCAGTCCAATTTTAGCAA
>OCTW011441341.1_pt1 | contig 12450 bp, 10 predicted proteins | sample 1539671 | NCBI WGS metagenome assembly OCTW01 (sample SAMN02144230, study PRJEB22623) | gut metagenome | biome: sheep rumen | host: Ovis aries | place: New Zealand | reverse complement strand
AGTAGAAGATGTTTTAAATAAAATGAGAAGACAAATTAGAATTAATGGAGAAAAACATACTGCTACATTCCATTATATTACTAAATATCATTATATTCCTTTATGGATATTAGTTAAAGTATTATCTTTTGGATTAATTAATGAATTGTTTGGAATACTAAAAGAAGAAGATCAAAAAGAAATAGCAGATTTCTATAAAATGAATCCTGAAGATTTAAAAGTTTATTTATCTTTAGTATCTAATTATAGAAATTTATGTGCACATGAAGATATAGTTTATGAACATAAATCACAAACATATATTAATGATACTTATTATCATAAAGCATTAAATATACCTAAAAATGAATTAGGAGAATATACTAAAGGCAAAAATGATTTATTCGCATTGATAATAATACTTAAACAAGTATTACAAGTAGATAGATTTAAAGAATTTATGTCAGAAGTTAATAGATGCTTTGATATATTTGATTTAGATGTTCATACAATAGAAACAAGTAAGTTATATAATAAAATGGGATTCCCAGAAAATTATATGGATATAGTAGAGATAAGAGGCGGTTTAGATGAATAAGAAGAAGTTATTTCCATATTTTATATTTTATGTAGTTACTGTATGTAGTTCTATACTTGCAGTAATACTTTATATTAAATATTATCCTATAGAGTCAAAAGTAATTAATGAAAATATTAATAAGACAATTGTTACAGAAAAAGGTATAGAAGATGCTATAGGTAATGTATATGATGCAGTAGTAACAGTTAATAGTTATTATGGTGATACTAAAATAGGTACTGGATCAGGGTTTATATATAAAAGTGAAGATAAAGGTTATATATTAACTAATAATCATGTTATAGAAGATGCAAATAGTTATACTGCTATTTTATCCACAGGAGAAGTAGTACAAGCTAATTTATTAGGTAGAGATGCTTATTCAGATTTAGCAGTATTATCTATAGATAAAGATAAAGTAACTAAAGTTGCTACTATAGGAGATAGTGATTTAGTAGAAGTAGGTAATACAGTATTTACTGTAGGTAGTCCTATGGGTGAAGAATATAGTGGATCTGTTACTAGAGGTATTATATCTGGTAAAGATAGAACTATAGAAGTAGATGATGTAGTAACTAAAGTTATTCAAACAGATGCTTCAATTAATCCTGGTAATAGTGGTGGACCACTTGTTAATTTAGCGGGAGAAGTAATAGGTATTACTTCTATGAAATTAGCATCTTCTGAAATAGAAGGTATGGGATTTGCAATACCAATAAATGATGTTAAAATATATGTTCAATCTTTGGAAAAAGGTGAAGAAGTTAGTAGACCACAACTAGGGGTATCTTTAATTAATGTTACTGATACTTATAGATTATATTATTATAATATTAGAGTAGATAGAAATATTAAATCTGGTGTTGTAGTAGCAGATGTTACACCAGGAGGACCTGCCGCTAAAGCTGGTTTAGCTCAAGGAGATGTTATTACTAAGATTGGTGATAAGAAAGTAGATAATATTTCTAGATTAAGATATTATTTATATGAACATAATATAGGAGATACTATAAATGTTACATATATAAGAAATGGTAATGAAAGTAATGTAAACATAACATTAGAGGGCAATTAATATGAGTAATAAAAAAATAATAATTTCAATTTTATTAGTATTATTAATAATAGCAGGTATAATTGTTATAGTTAATACTAGAGCAGGTAAAGATGCTAAAGCTAAAATAGATTTAAGAACTATGACTAAAGAATTCTATAGTTTCTATTATGATGAAAATAATACTGATGAAAATGTTAAAAATTTCTTAAAAAAGTATGTTAGTAGTGGATTAACTATTAGTTTAGGAGATATGGAAGCATATATTGAAGATAATGCTAATGGTGGTACTAAATATAAATCACTAGAAAAATGTGACAGAGCTAATTCAAAGATTACTATTTATCCAAAAAGTCCTTTTGACAAAAACGATTATGAACTTAAATTTGATTTAGTTTGTTATTAAAAGATATTATATATATAATATCTTTTTTTATGTTATAATAGGAATGTTGTAAAAAAATGAAAGGAATTATTTATGCTAAAATTATTTAAAAATTTAAGATTAAAAGATATTTTATTCTTATTAATTGGGGTAGTCTTAATAGTTTTACAAGTTTGGTTAGATTTAAAAATGCCAGAATATATGTCTACAATTACTAGACTTGTTGAAACTGAAGGTAGTGAAATGAAAGATATCCTTATTAATGGTGGATATATGCTTGCTTGTTCATTTGGAAGTTTAATAGCAATGATAATAGTAGGATACTTAGTATCTTATGTATCTGCTAATTTCTCAATGAACTTAAGAAAGAAAGTATTTGATAAAGTAGAAAATTTATCTATTAATGAAGTTAAAAAGTTTGAAGTAAGTAGTTTAATTACAAGAACTACTAATGATATTACTCAAATACAAATGTTAATAGCTATGGGTCTTCAAATGATGATTAAAGCTCCAATTACTGCAGTATGGGCTATTACTAAAATACTTAATAAGAGTTTTGAATGGAGTATGCTTACAGGTATAGCTCTAGCTATACTTCTTATATCTATTGCTATTTTAATGGTATTATTAATACCTAAATTTAAATTAATACAAAAGATGACAGATAATGTTAATAATAGTATTAGAGAAAATATAGTAGGTATTAGAGTTATTAGAGCATTTAATGCTGAAAAATATCAAGAAAATAAATTTAATGATATCAATAATGATTTAACTGGATTACAATTATTTACTCAAAGATCATTATCGTTTTTAAATCCAATAATGAATATAGTTTTATATACATTAAATATAACTATTTTTTTTGTAGGAGCTTACCTTATTAAAGGTGCTATGCTTAGTGATAAATTAACTATATTTGGAAATATGATAGTTTTTTCTACATATGCTATGCAAGTTATTATGTCATTCTTAATGCTTGCTATGACATTTATGATGTTACCAAGAGCATCAGTATCTGCAAAAAGAATTAATGAAGTATTAGACGAAGAAATTACTATTAAAGAAGGTAATATTTCTAATATTAATGATTTAAAAGAAACAGGTACTGTTGAATTTAAAAATGTATCATTTAAGTATCCAGATGCTGAAGAATATTTACTTAGAGATATTAGTTTTAAAGCAAATAAAGGAGATACAATTGCTATAATTGGATCTACTGGATCTGGCAAAAGTACTGTTATTAATTTAATACCTAGATTCTATGATGCTACTGATGGAGAAGTATTAGTAGATGGTATTAATGTTAAGAATTATAAATTTGAATTATTAAATAATATAGTAGGGTATGTACCTCAAAAAGCAGTTATGTTTGATGGATCTGTTAACTATAATGTTTCTTTTGGCGCAGCAAAAGATAAGATTACTAAAGAAGTAATAAAAGACGCTATTAAAGTAGCACAAGCTAAAGATTTTGTTGAAAAGATGGAAGAAGGATATAGTTCTCATATAGCATCAGGAGGTACTAATGTTTCTGGAGGACAAAAACAAAGACTTGCTATGGCTAGAGCAATAGCTAGAAATCCAGAAATATATATATTTGATGATTCATTCTCTGCTCTTGATTATAAGACTGATTATAATCTTAGAAAAGAACTTAAAAAATATACTATAGATGCAACAAATATAATAGTAGCGCAAAGAATAGGAACTATTCTTCAAGCAGATAAAATAATAGTACTAGATAATGGTAAATGTGTAGGAATGGGTACTCATAAAGAATTACTTAAATCTTGTGATGTATATAAACAAATAGCCTTATCTCAATTATCAAAGGAGGAATTAGAAAATGCATAGAAAAGCGTATGAAAAATCTAATAATTTTGGTAAAGCAATGGCAAGGTTATTTAAAGAGTTAAATATATATGTAGTATTTATACTACTAGCAGCATTATTTTCTATTGGAGGTTCTATCCTAGAGATAATTGCACCAGATAAATTATCTATATTAACGGATCAAATATCTAAAGGATTAATCGTAGATACTAAATCAATTGATAAAATAAATAAAACAATTGAAGGTAACTTTAAGAAAGTTATGCCTCAAGGAACAAACACTAAAAAACAAACTAAAATAGATACTAAAGTATTAGATTCACTAGATGATAATACTATTAATTATTTATTTAAAGATTTTGAAATAAAAGGTATTACTATTACCTCTAAAGATCAAGTTAAATATCTAAAAGTATTATCTAAATTAGATAAAGATGCATCTAATGAAGAAATATATAAACAAATGGAGAAAATGCCAAAAAGTATTAGAAAAGTAATAGAACCTAAAATGAATATGAAGAAGATAAAATCTATATTCATTAACTTATTTATATTATTTACTGTGGCCTCTATATTAAGTTTTGGACAATCATTTATTATGGCAACAGTATCTAATAAATTTGCATGGAATTTAAGAAAAAGAATATCTAAAAAGATAAATAAATTACCTTTAAAATACTTTGATAATAATCAAGTTGGAGATATTCTTTCTAGAGTAACAAATGATGTTGATACAGTAGGTATGACACTTAATCAATCATTATCTAATATGGTAATGTCTATTACATTATTAATTGGATCTTTAATAATGATGTTTAAGACTGACTCTATTATGGCATTAACTGCTATAGGATCTAGTATTATTGGTTTTGCATTTATGGGTATAATACTAAGTAAATCACAAAAATACTTTAATGCTAGACAAAAAGAATTAGGTAAGTTAAATTCTCATATAGAAGAAATATATTCAGGGTTATTAGTAGTAAAAGCATATAATGCTAAAAAAATATCTGATAAGAAATTTGATGAATTAAATAACAAGGTAAAAGAAGCTAACAGAAAGAGTCAATTCTTATCTGGTATGATGATGCCTTTAATGGGATTTATAGGTAATTTTGGGTATGTAATGGTATGTATAGTAGGAGCATTACTAGTTTATAATGATAAGATTACATTTGGTGTAATAGTAGCATTTATAATTTATGTAAGACTATTTAGTCAACCACTTACATCTATTGCACAATCACTTACTAATCTTCAATCATCAGGAGCAGCGTCTGAAAGAGTATTTGAATTCCTTGATGAAGAAGAAATGGAAAAAGAAGATACTAAATCAGTATTAAAAGATGCTAAAGGTAATATTGAATTTAGTAATGTTAAATTCAGTTATGATAAAGAAAAACCAATTATTAAAAAGTTTAGTGCTTCAGTAAAAGAAGGACAAAAAATTGCTATAGTTGGACCTACAGGAGCAGGTAAAACTACAATGGTTAATCTTCTTATGAAATTTTATAATATTGATGATGGTAATATAACAATTGATGGTAAATCTATATATGATTTATCTAGAGAAAACATTCATAGTCTATTTACTATGGTACTTCAAGATACATGGTTATTTAATGGTACTATAAGAGAAAATATAGTATTTAATAAGAAAAATGTTACAGATAAAGAAGTAATGGCAGTATGTGATAAGATAGGTTTAAGTCACTTTATTAAGACTTTACCAAAGGGATTAGATACTATTATTGGAGATAACGAAACAGTATCAGTAGGACAAAAACAATTAATTACAATAGCTCGTGGTATGATTGAAGATTCACCACTTCTAATCTTAGATGAAGCTACTAGTAACGTTGATACTAGAACTGAAGAATTAGTACAAAATGCTATGGATAAATTAATGCAAGGTAGAACTTCATTTATAATTGCACATAGATTATCTACAATTAAGAATGCTGATCTAATACTAGTTATGAATGAAGGGAATATAATTGAGCAAGGAACACATGATGAATTAATGAAGCAAAATGGTTTCTATGCAGGATTATATAATTCTCAATTTAAGTTATAAATATAATGTGAAACAAACTGATATAAAAATATATCAAAATGTTTCACATTTTTATTTTTTTATTGTATAATTATTTTAGGTGATTTATATGTATGACAAGATTAAAATATTAGATTTAATTACTCAAAAACAAGTTAAAAATTTTGAATTAGAATCTTTAATATATGGATCAATAGAAGTAAGAGATGATAAATATATTTATATACATGCTAGGGAAAATGGATTATTAGTAACCAAGTATGTTGGAGAATATACTGATGTTTTATATAACTTACTTCTAAGTAATAACTTAAGAGCTAAAGAATTAAAGAGGCAAATAAAGGATATAGAAAAGGAACTAAAAAGACTTGATTATATTGATGAAGAATTAACTAGAAAAGTATCAGATAATATAGATTTAGCTAAAAGAAATTTGGCTAATACTATTTATAAACAAGCAATGCTTGAAGGGGTAGTTACAACATTATCTGATACTAAAAATATTATTGAGGGTGGATTAGTTAATAATATGACTCCTAATGATATACTAAAAATAATTAATTTAAAACATGCATGGGAATTCATCTTAAATAAGAATGTTATATTGTCAAAAACTGATTTTAATACTCTTAGTATGATAAATAGATTAGTTTTAGAGGGATTTTATTATAATGCTGGTATGCTTAGAACTATACCAGTAGATATTGGAGGAACATCTTGGAAACCAGATATTCCTAATGAAATAGAAATTAAAAATGATATAGATAAAATAGTTAATAACTCAAAGAATCATATTGATACTGCAATAGATTTACTATTATATGTTGTTAGAAAGCAAATGTTTATTGATGGTAATAAAAGAACTTCTGTAATATTTGCAAATCATTATTTAATATCAAAAGGTAAAGGGTTAATAGCAATACCTGTTGATAAAATAGAGAAATATAGAGAATTATTAATTAATTATTATGAAACTAATAATAAAAAAGAAATAAGCAAGTTCTTAAAAGTAGAATGTTATATTAAATTGTAATTTCTTATGCTATAATATTAATTAAGTTTTGGAGGAATGGTTATGTCAAAATGGTTTGATGATATGCAAAAAGAATTAAATAAAAATAAAATAGATTATCCACAAGATTTTATTGATAAATGTTTTATGATTTTTCCTAATGATGAAGTAATAAAAACATTACTTGATGATAAATCTTTTTTATTGGGAGAAGAACTACAAAAGAGATCAAAACAAGTAATTAATGAACAAGAACTAAGAGAAGCTAGTGAAAATAGCAATATGGAAGAAGTAGTTAAGAAAGCAAAAACAGTTGAAGGCGCAAAAGAATTATTTGAAAGTTTCATTGATTTGTATGATGAACAATATCGTTCTAAAGGAAAATTTATAGATGCTGGTTTAGTAGGTTTTAGTGAGAGTGTATTACTTGATTATAAAGTTAGAAAAGGCGAAATTAAAGTTAAGAAACTAGAAATAGATCCTGTTGCTCAAAGAGAGTCTTATGAATCATTACGTCTTATGTTAGAACAAAATGCTGCAAGAAGATTAGAAGGAGAAAGAATAGCTGGAGAATTTCGGGTAAGATGATATATAAATATATCATCTTTTTTTATTTTTGATATAGAAAAAAAATAACTCTTATGATATAATTATAAATACAATAGGGGAGTGTAGTTCATGAGGTATAGTAAAGCAAAAATGATTATGGCTGGTATTATAACATTTATATGTTTAATAGCAGTAGGATTTGGTATATATAAAGGTATTGATTATTCTAAGAAACTGACTGAGAATACTGATACTAAAAAGGATAGTAAAAAAGTATTAGCAACAGTATACAAGAATAAAGATACTAAGAAGAAAACTACAACAAAGAAAACAACATCTAAGAAAAAAACTAAAACAACAACTAATGAAAAGAAAGAAGCAGTAGTAAAAAAAGAAAATAATAAAGAAACTGAAAAGACTGAAGAAGTTAAAACTCAAGAAGTAAAAGAAACAAAAAAAGAAGATACATCAGAGTTTAGTAGCAGTAAAGTAGGTTTTTATGATGTTGTGTCACTAAAAATAAAAAACAAATCATATTCTAAAGAAGATTTAGAAAAACTTAAGAAAGCAGGATATTCATTAGAATTACAATTAAATGATAAAGGACTTGCTACAGTATCAGTATTATCAATTAATAAGATGTATGAATTTACTGATGATCATTTCTATGATGGGGAAAAAGAAATTGCATATACATATAAAAAGAATAAATTAAGTGTTACTATTGATGATTATGAAATAGTATTTGAGAAAGAATAAAGAGGTGTTAGGGATGGAATTAGAATATCTAGCAGAAATATTAGAAGCTAAAAAGAAAGATTATGAAAAACAAAATAATCTTAAAAAATTTTATAAGGAAACTTTAACAGAAGAAGAATATAAAAATTTTGAAAAAATACTTAAAACTAGAAAAAGTGAAATTAGTGAACTAGAATCTATTGTTAAGAAAATGAATTCTTATTCAGATCAATATCAATATGAAAGAATAAAGGCTATGACTGAAATTGAGTTTGATGCTATTAGAGATAAGATAATTGAATCTAAGAAAGATGAAATAAGAAAACATAATACTGATATTAACGATAAGAATAGTTCTATTAATAGTGAAATAAATGATTTACAAAATGAAAATATTGCTTTAAAAGATGAACTTGAAGAAATGACTAATGAAATAGGTATTACTGGTTCATTTACTAAAGAAACTGTTAAAAGAGCTAAAGAAATAAAGGAACAAATTAGATCTAATAATGACTTAATACAAAAAGATAAAGAAGCAATTATAGAAAATGATAAAAAAGTAATAACTGATGGAGATATTACTTTAGATTTTGAATCATATAAACAAGAAAAATTAGATGAATTATCTGATAAGAAATATTTAGAAGAAATACCAGAAGTATCTCCAATGGATGAATTTTTATGTAAAATGCAAAAAGCAGGTAAAACACCAGAAGATTTAGAAGAAGCATTAAATAACTTTAAAAATAGTTATGTAGGTGGTTTTAACAAAAAAGGCTATGAATATTTTGATCCTATCTATAGAAATGATTTAGATGCTTCTGAAGAAGATGAAGAAGCTAAAGAAGTTACTGATCTACTAGAAAAATACTTTGAAATAGCAGAAAAAGGCAAAGCAAAATGCAATAATAAAGGTATTATAGAAAGAAGCATGAGAGTAGCATATAATACTAATAAAAGACATAATGTATCAGAAGTAACAAAAGAATCATTATTAGTAGAATTATTAGATGGTAAACCATATTCAAAAAATATGCAAGAAAATGAAATTGTTAATAATGGTTATTTCTTAAATTTAAAAGACAGAATTATTATTCAAAAAGAAAGAATTAATAGTGTTATTTCTTGGAAGAATAATGATTCAGGTAATACTACACTTGCTAAAACTGTTACTCATATTAGAAATTATAAAGAATTATCAAAAGATGATAATAATATTAAAGAAATAGAAAAGATATTAGCAAAATTAAGAAAATACTTTGATGAGACATGCTTTGATGGATGTGATTCTGCTATTGAATATACTACTTTATATGATGAATTAATTAAATCTTGTTCAAATTTAAAAAATTTAAATAATGAAAAAGATAAATTATCAAACAAGAAAATATTACTTAGTAAGAAAGATCAAAGTGCTTCTGTTGATAAGTTAATTGATGAAATAGAAGAAATGAAAGAATATATTAAAGAAATTCATAAGAGAATAGATAAAGATCTAGATAAAACATTAACATATGTAACAACTGTGCTAGATGAACCAGAAAGAATTATTTATCCAGAAATTACTGATGAAGCTTCTAAAGAAAATATATTTAGTGCTATTCATAGTAAAAATGAACATAATGAATTCTCTCTAGAAGATGAAAAAGAATATTTACTAGAATTAGAAACAGATTTTAAAAATACTATTAAATTACTAGAAAAGTATGATGAAAATGTTACTAAATCTAAAAGAGCTGCTATAACTAGATTATGCGATGATTTAGAGCTAGCTTCTATTCCAGATATTATAGTAGATGTATTGTTTGAAGAAAAGAATGAAAAAGATCCTATAAAGGCCTCTAATATATCAAAAAGAATTAATGAAGCTAGAGTTAATCTATATTTAAGAGAACAAAAAGAAAAAGCTATTTCAGATGCTTCAAAGGCTAAATCTGAAGTACTTGGTGCAGTATTAAATAAAATAGATTTAGACTTAACTAAAACAGATATATTTGCATCAATATAACAAAAAAAATGTAACTGATTAATCAGTTACATTTTTATTATATTTGTAAAAAATGATTTTACTATTTCAAATATATTTTTTTTCTTTTTAGCAGCTTTTTTAGCTGTTTTTTTAGGATTTTTTACTACTTTTTTAGTAGTGATTTTCTTTTTATTTTCAACAGGAGCTGTTTCAACTCTTGTTTGTGTTTCGTGATTTTCTACTATTTCTTCAGTTTTTACTTCATTAACAGCATTATTTTCCACAATTTTTACTTCTTTAGAAGTAACATTTAATCCATCAACAGTGAATTCTATAGAGTCATATCTATCTTCAAGTTCACCATCTGTTAAAGTGATATTTGAATCACCAGCAGCTTTAGCTTTAAATGTTAAATTATATACATTTGTTCTTTCTTTAATACCATTAGCCATAGTATAATCAATACCAATTATTTTATGATTATTATTATTCATTAGTATTTCATAACTATTACCTTGTGATGTACTAACTAATTCAAGTACATTACTATCGTATGAAATGTATCCTCCAAAACCAACAACACCATATTCAGTGTCATTAACATTATCAATAACCATATTAACTGTGAATTCATCACCAACATTAACATTGTTTTGACCTTCAAATTTTACTCCGGCAGTACCTTTAGCAAATGCAACTGATGGTATACATAAAAGAGTTACTACTGCACCAGTAAATAATGCTTTTTTCATAAAAATTTCCCCCTGATCTTTATGATAGTTTTCCCTTTTTCATAAAGTTGCTGGTTATTATAACATAACTTATTTAATAATGCAAATTTTATCAATTTTTATCAACTCTTCTAAAAATATGTTTATTCGCTTATTTTTTTAAGTACTGATGAATGCATAGCTACACCTTGCTCTGTACTATAGACAAGTTCGGAGCGATTAATACTAAGATGACTTATTATAATAACTATTTGTTTAAATCTATTTTTATCTCTTCAATTATATGTCCAATATTTCCTTCCCCTGCATACTTTGTCATATCAAAGAAATTATCATTTATATCAACCCATTCAAGTTTATTAGCTTCTTCTACTAAATCTACTTCTTTATTTAATACTCCATAATAAACTTCTAATAATTTATTAAACGAAATATATTCTATATTCATAAAATGCTTTAATTCTACATCATTTTTACTAATATTAGTTTCTTCAACCAATTCTCTATACGCTTCATTTAAACCATCATTTTCTTTTTCTATTTTACCACCAACTAAATTATACATTCCTATATATGGTTCTTTAGTTCTTTTACCCATTCAAGTTTTATTCATTTTTTTCATTAAAAATCACTATTACATTATAATGTTTCATAATACATCCCAATACCCATTTTTATCAGATCCCACTCTTTCAATGATATTGTTATCAATTAATACTTTAAAATTTCTTTTTACCGTTCTCACATTAACATTTAATTTTTCAGCTATTGAATTTTGAGTAATATGTTTATCATTAATAATAAATTCAATAATTCTATTTTGAATATCATTTATAACAAACTTACTACTCTTAATAATTTTATCCAATGATGAATTAATTGTTTTTAACAAAAATTTGATAAATACATTTGCATTACCATTAACATGGCATTGAGCAATAGATGAATAATACTCTTCGTGGTTTAAATACATTTCTTCTTCAATAGGAATAAATTCAAAATCTCTATTATAGTTAATTAACATTAAACTTACCCAATACCTTGCTAATCTTCCATTACCATCAGAAAAGGGATGAATAGCCACAAAATAATAATGAAATATTGCGGATAATAAAATGATATTCATATCACTATTATTTATGAATTCAAATAAACTTTTCATTAATGATGGAACTAATAATGATTCTGGTGCCATGTATATAACTTTTCCATCTTTTTCTACACCTTCACCATGATTTCTATAACCACCATTATCTTCATCAAAGTATTTCATCATCAAACCATGTACTTCAATAAAATCTTTTTCGCTTTTATAATCATAGTCATTAATTTTATCATATGCTTCTATTGCATTTTTTACTTCTTGTATTTCATCTCTTTTACCAATTATTTGTTTATGTTCTGATATATTTTCTACATCAAATAATGATAATGAATTGGCTTCTATTGCAAGTGACGAATGAATTGATCTAACTTTTGATTTTGTAATCATGTATTTTCTTTTTTGTTTATCTGTTATTTTAATATCATTCAATTTTAAATTGATATTATTTAATAACTC
>OCTW013391362.1_pt1 | contig 12453 bp, 11 predicted proteins | sample 1539671 | NCBI WGS metagenome assembly OCTW01 (sample SAMN02144230, study PRJEB22623) | gut metagenome | biome: sheep rumen | host: Ovis aries | place: New Zealand | reverse complement strand
TGGTTTTCCACAACAAAATAATCCAACTGTGTATCCATCTCCATTGTTCCCACGCGGACTTGTTCTGGTATCATGAAATTTTTCCTTGATGCTTTAGTAGGGCCAGCCTCAACGGGTAATAGACCGATTGTCCGCAGACGACGCTTGTATGTAATGCACATCTGTAGACCAAACAATACAAAAGCTGTTATTATAATAATAAGTGAATTCATTTTAATATATTCTTACAACAATTCTTTTCTTGATTCAGATATAACTTTTGAAAAGGACAAAGCAAAAAGGAGTACAACGAAAGCCAAGTGTAGTATGGTTACTGCGACTGGCGACACAAACCAATAATCAGTTATGTTAAGCAATCCGATGTGGACAGCTTGCGCATATATACCCTACAACAATAAATGCTAATACGCTATAGCCAAAAGTACCTCCTTTTACATAGAAATCTGCAGACATCTTGTTGAATGTCGTAGAGACTATTGCCAACATATTTGCAGTAAATCCGCCGACAGTGGCCTGGCTTCCCATAAAGTCGCCAAAAGAATGTATTTCCCCCAACAAAGCTGGTGACATATACGCTATCACTAGCGACAATACAACAAGGAGAGTTCCCCATATTGCATGCTGCAAACGGAGTTTTTGCATTTTGGCCTTGCGAGCTTTTTTCAGTTCATTATATTTGTTTCTTGCCATTATTTATATTTAGAGGGCAAAGTTAGTAAAAATCCATTATTCGAGCGCATTTTGACGAAGAAAAATAAAAAATTGTTCAAAAACCACATCAAAAAAGACTAAAAAGTGCAGAAAATGATACCAATATTGTTTGATATAAGAGAACAGAGCAGAAAATAATCAAAAGACATTGTCTAATAAAATTGTTTGAGGTGTGTAAAATGAAAGTTGAAATGGATATATCTGCCTTCCAGCTACATTCCTTTTCCCGTTTCTAAATATGATTCCCCAGTGTAAAATATCCTATCTAATTAACAAAACATTGCGTTTCATTTTCACAATAAGCGTTTCTTTTTCTGTAAGAATGAAAGTATTTATAATATAACAATCTGATATACAAGATATTACGCATGATAACGGCAAAACGCTTTTTGAAATATATTTTAATCAAACCAGACTTTTGTCTTTTAAATATTATTTGTACCTTTGCAAGAAGTTATGAACTGTGATTAGAATAATGAATAAAAAAAGGAGCAATAGTGAATCTCAAAAATCCATTATGAGTTTTTTTATAAACTCAAGATGGCTAATTCCTGTTGTATGTGCCTCGTCTAAATCTTCTTTTATTGCATCAATTTTGCGAGATAATATCTTCTTGAAAGATTTGTCTTGTGAGGATAAAAGTAAATCTGGTGAGATTTTAAAGTTGGGATTAAAGATACATCCAATATCTATATGTGTGCTATAATATTTTATTATGGAAATAAAAACAGAAGCATACACTTCCTCGCCATGCTCAAGTCTTGAAATTGCAGCTTGTGAAGTTTTTGTTGATTGTGCAACCTCATTTTGAGTAAGTTTAAGAAAATGTCTGATTTGCCTAAGCCTATTACCTACTGTTTTTAGATCTTCCATATAAATATAAAAAGGCGTGTTCTATTTCCGTTATGTCCATCTGGGTCTTGCAAAACCATCTCATCATAACGAACAATAGCTCACGCCTATTATGATATTAGCCTTATTGGGCAACCTATCACAACGGGTGAGCATTTTTCTTGTCCATTACCCTATGAGATCAGTTTGTTTGCAAGTTTTGATGAAAGGATAATTTCGAATAAAATGCTCATATATCAACCTCACAAGGCTGAATTGTGTGCAAAATTAAAGTTTTTATTTCATTCAGCAAAATTTTCAGGAAGAAAAATGGAAATAAAACGGCAACCGTTTTTCAAATTCAGAAAAAGAAACGCTTTAAAATAGTAGTTGTACAACAATTGATGTAATTTTGCATCTGATTAATCGAGTCGACAGAATTATATCCAGACCAGACTGTAAAAGGAGCGGAAGCTGAAAAGCTATATGAGTAAGCGCTTGCATAATGAATTATGTCATGAATAAAATAGATTCTTGAACTCTGTTTAAGCAGAACACACTGCCAAAGGAGTGATGTCTGAAACTATAATAAAGCACTAAATATAATAGCAAATGAAAGAAAATATTAATTTTGAAGAGAACAAGCCTGCTGCAGACATGATAGATGAGGAAATTGGAGGCATTAAAGGCGGAACGATTTATGCAATTGCTTTTGTGATGCTTGCCGCTTTCCTCTTCGCCTCTTGCAGTGACAATGATGTTCCCGAGAAGGATTTTGTAGAGAAAAAGGTGATTATATCCCTTGATGGTATTAACGACAGTATATCACCGTGGATGTCCTTTACTGCCTATACGACAAACCAATCCATATTGCGTTTCGTAAAGGATAATGATACTTTGAATTGCAAGGACGGGGTTTTAAAAATCCCCAATGGTTCCTGCCAAACTCCATGCCAAATGGAATTATATTCAAGGTCTCGCTACCCAGGATATATACATGTAGGCGTGACCTATAGGAAAAGGCGAACCCGCCCCCTGCCTTCAGATGATTTAAACGTGAAAGTAGAAGCTTTCCGAGATAATCTTCTGGAATTAGACACATCTTTTGTTATGCACTCCTTCAAAATCGAAGATAAGATTAAAGAAGCAGATTACATTTTTAGTATAAATTTCTAATTTTTTTAAACATGTACAAAATTTTTCCTTTATTATTAACTGTAAGTATCATCTTATTGTCATGCAGCAATGGCATAGATGATGGTGAATTTAGTGATTGCCCGTCTCAAGATGCAGTATCCTCTGTAAGATGTGAAGATTGTTTTTCGCAACCAACTCAGAAAGTCAGAGCAACTACTAGGGCGAGTAACGATATTATCGTGGACGACGATTTGGTCGTTGTTCACGGATGTGATGAAACGAATGTGACAAAAACCGCCAAATTAGCACTGAATAGCACTTCTGCAGCAAAGTTCGGCTTATCTTCAGGTGTATATGTGGTAGAATATATACTTTGCTACAAAAACATATCAAGAGTGGGATATGACATATGGCCAGAAGAATCTAACAATTGTGGCTATAAACCATCTCAAGATTTTGTATTGGGTAATAGTGGTATTTCTATGACAAAAGAGCGAGGGTATGCAGAACCTGAGACTAATGCGACAAAACTCAAGACATTTGTATTGCACGTTTCACATGATTTGTTAGGCAGGAAAGTGGATAGATATGACCCATGTGCTCCAAAAGATATAGAATGGATATATAGTATTTCACCGCAAGAATAAGAAAATCAATATGAAAAATAGTCAATTCTTTAGAGGTCTGCAATTGGGAATGATTTTATTAACCATAATAACATCTTGTGAAAATGAGAGTTCCACTATTATGGAAAATGAGCAGCCGATTATTAATTATATTATTCCAGAATCCGCAAATGATACTATTGTTACATATGTCAACTCAATTGAGGATTTACGCACAACATTGACACAGGCAATATCAACCCGAGAAATAAAATTATTAGAGAACGGGTGGAAGAGAGTGGAAGAATGCTCTTTAACTAGAAGTGCCAAAAAAGCAAGACAAGTACGTGTTGATACAGTGTATGTTGACAGAGAAACAATTGACTACTATTCTGATCCATCCGTATATGCAAACTTTAACGCGAAATTTAGTAAAGCAATGGTGGATTCAATAAATAAGGTCGTTTCGTCAGAATACAAAATCAGCACAAACAAAACGTACATATGTCGTTGGCGACTATTTGAAGCATATTACAAAGCTGCTGCAGGTGAACAAGTTACATCTCGTTCGTCGCCCTTATGTGCATTAGTTCCCGCCACAAAATCATCTTTTGTAGAACGTGGATATTCAATGTATTTATACACTGGTGGAAATGGCAACCAGTATCAGATGGATTCTTACCAACTCAGGATACAATGGGAGAACGTCAATCACCAGACTATTGTATTAGATATTGATTGGCCTTTTTTCCCTAAAAATCCATCGGGTCCTGGTTATATGGGCTATCAATTTATTTATGCTGTCAGCAAAAGAATATAAATTATTTGCTATACTATTCAAAGTCTGCATTGAATAACTATCATTAAGCGGTGGTAGCATATAAGTGCTACCACCGCTTAATGATAGTTAGCCTACAATCTCGGCCCTCGCTTCTTTTTCTTCTTCAGCTGCATCTGGCGGCGGAAATCTTCATCTTCGGGGGCATTGACAGGGTTGTTGGTGTCGAACAATCCCAATGAGGGTATGCTGATGGACGAGCCTGACGAGTGCTGATGTGATTCCTCTTGATGCTCTTCCCGTCTTTGATTTGGCTCTTGTCTGGGCTCGTCATTCTTCCTTGTCTGTTGCTGATATGTGGGCTTTGACTTCTGTTCCTTCTTTGTGTTTTCGTCCAGATACAAGACGACATTGGCAAATGTAAGGTCTCGCTTTATCTACAAAGCCTTGAATATCAGTTCTTCTGTTGGTGTTCAGTGGCCACAATCCAAATCGCGCCTATTTATTAGAATGTTTCTGTATTCTAAACCTTGTTGAGCGAATTGCCTCCTGCGTTATTCCCATAATCAGACGAATCTCCTTGTCATCTTTACCTATCTCATATAATAATAAGAAGAAAATATTATGAGCCGTCTTCGGAGAATATTTTTTCATAACTTTAGAATATGATGAAAAATTTGTCGCTTTATAGAAGTCAATAAAGCATTTATAGTCGTCATTAGTCCATTCAACAGTTGTACCATTCTGTAGTATTTGATCATATAATAGTTTCCCTTTGGCAAGCCTTGGGGATTCTTGTTCCATTAAGTCCTTTATCTTTTGATTCAAATCAGCTATTTGCAACTCTGCTTCTTTATGCTCAGCCTGCAAATTGCTAATCTGCCCCAGGTATTTTTCAACATTTCCGTTTAATGAACTAATTTCTGCCTTTGAGGCATTTTCTGCTTGAACAAATTTTTCAATTTGCTCTTTGTAGTTTCGTATAACATCATTGAGACTGTCAATTTGATACTTAGCAGTATTTCCCGCTTCTGTCAACTGTTCTATCTGTTCTGTATAATCTTTTATTTTCCCCCTTAATTCTACAATATGTTTTTCTGAACTGCACCTGGACTCTTCTATTTTCTTGATTCTTTCAATATATCCTGACACTCTGCCTTTAAGTTCACAGATTTTACTTTCTGCATTTTTAGTATGCTCTTTTAACAGATCTATCTCATTGATATAACCATTGATTAGTAACTGCTGTTCTTTGAAAGCAATTCGTAATCTGTATTTCTTATGCTTGATATAGCCTATTAAGAATATGACAATAATGGCAAGAATCAAAGCAACTATACACCATATCAGTATTTCTTTCTCATCTCTGTCGCTAACAACCTTTTCATCATATTTTTGCTGTATTCGCTCAATATAACGGTCGGACAAGACAGTATTTAAACTGTCCTTAATAGAGACAATTTGGGATAACTGTTCACAAGCACCATCAAGGTCATTATGAGATAAGTTGTATTGAAGTATATGGTAAATAATTTTATCTACAGGAATATCGTCCTCACAATATAATGCATTTTTCCATAGTTCATATGCTTTTTCTCTATTCCCTTCTTTGCTATAAATGAAAGCAAGATTCTCGAAAGTCCTTGATAATGGCTTTAATGCAATTGATTTCTCGAAAAACTCTTTGGCCTTTTTGGGGTCTTTCATTATATACACATATCCAATATTATTCAAGAAATAAGGAAGCTCATTTTGATTGATGTTATCTAAAAAAGGAATGGTTTTTTCTGCATAAATAATCGCGCTGTCGATTAAGCCTCTATATTGATATGCCTCATTTACATCATTATAAGAATACGCAATCCATCTTTTCCTTTTAGTCCTTATCGCATTACTTAAAGCTCTTTTCGCATATTCCAACTGCAAATCATAATTTCCACCGAGACAGTTTATGTGAGAAATAAGGCTAGCAGTTTTATATTGCAAAACATAGCTATTCGCTTTTGCAGCCAAACTATAAGCCTTTTTACATAGAATAATTGCTGAAGCATAATCCTTACGCTGCATTTGGTACTCTGCCTTATAATAATATGCATCACTCAGTTTCTCGTCATTGCCGTTTTCTTCATAATACGCTATTGAAATATTAATTAAAGAATCAGACGTAAGAGTATGGTTCGTCAGTAAGCTTGTTTGGGTCAAAAGCAGATAGAAATGAGCCTGAGACTTTTTATCCTCGCTGAAGTCTCGCATGATTCTCATTAACTCTTGATATGCGGAATCATATTTTTCTATAGACACAAGAGAATCAATGTCAGCAAGTCTTAGTGAATTTTGCTGATTCCCGCAACTCAATATTATTAGGAGCGTGGTTATAATAGGCAATAAATACTTTTTGCTCATAGATGTTTCTATTTTCGGTGCAAAGGTACGAAAATATATCCACAAATAATTGTCTTTGCCATTTTTTAAGAGCAAACAGGACAAAAAACAACGCTTCGTGAGTATTTTGGCTGTAAAAAAGCGTTTTTTATTGATATATAAATAATGAATTATATGAATCTTAACTCTGAATATCAATATCTTACATGATTTTTTTAGGAAACGGGTCTTATCAAAGATTTTAAGTCAAAATGTCTTATTTTTAACTGTTTTAGAGTAATTTTGCATCCAAAAAAAGAAAAAGTGAATATGAAAAAGATTATTTATGTATTGTTAGCAGGAATAATGTTACTTATTCCGGAAGTTTCTTACGCAAAAACCTATAGTCTGGCTAATGTGTCAAATAGTGTTGATCCAGACATGCCAAGACCATCCACAAGACCTCATCATCCTCTAATGCCTGCTTTTAATCCGATAGTAGTAAGCATAAATGAGGATTTGGGAAACCTCTATATATTATTTAATAGGTCAATTGAGGAAGTTCACATTTCTATTTCAGGCAATGGGACTATTATTGATGAAGACTGTAAAAGTGTTATGGCTGGACAAACCGTCATATTTAATTTGGGAAATTACGAAGAGGGCCAATATACCTTAACAATAGAAAGTAATGACGAAGTATTGTCTCAATATATTATCTTCATTGACGAAGAATGAATTCCTTCAAAAGCATAATCTTCAAATGAGATATAATAGTATAATTATACTGATTTGTATTCCATTCCTCACTCTTGTAAGTTGTATTAACTCGCAAGAAGATAAGGTTCAATCGTATTTAAGGCATCAATATCCATATGAGTATGCAGAAGTAATCAATGTGGAAGATGTATTGGATAGTATATATGACCCGTATGACACACTAAATGTAATATTTAGAAGAATTGAACAAATTGAACAAAAGCCAGATATTGAAGCTATTTTAAGTAAAAAGCAGCATCCGGCAAATGCTGTAGGCAGAAAAGCCAGAATTAGACTATACAATTATGAAAAAGAAATAATGGTAATGTACAATTCAAAAGACGAGGTAATACACACTTCACTTCAAAATGAAAGATTAGGGGAGAATATTATCTCCAAATATTACGAAAAATTTCATTTACATGACAGAATGATGTGGCCCCGCTAAAGATGTATTAACAAAACAGAGTATAGATTGTACAGAATGCAAGTTAAGGATTCTTTATTTTATATCCACCTAAAAATCATAGGTGGATATTTTTCTTTAATTACAATATTCGTCTTAGGAGCGTTGTTTGTTACTTCTGAAACGAAGAAGCTGAACGACACCAACAGACGATATGCTGAGAATATAGGACGGAGGCATCTGTCAGAACATGCCTTCCTGCAACTCTTCGACTTGACGTTGCTTGACGAGCAAGTGGCGGCATGGGAAGAAGAACAAATGGCGGAGTATGAACAAAAGGAGGCTGTTGTCCTCTGTATGTTCGATTCGCTCAGACGGCAAATGCCCGACACGGTACAGGTGCAGCGTGTGGACGAGATAAGGAACCTTGTGGCAGAGAAGAAAGACTATCTGCTGGCTATACATGCCGACCTTGAACAACTACGTGACATCAACGGACTGATGAAGGAGCGAGTGCCAGAGATTATCAGACGGGCAAACCGTGCCAATGAACGACTGTCAGACGAGGTAAGCGAGAACCTGCAGACCAACCGCCACAAGACCACGGGACTGAGGGGGATTTTCAAGAACAGGAAGAAAGCCGATGAACAGACGGAACGGGACAACCTCCGTGCACTGAGCCGTGCCAAACAGCAGACCAACAGCATCCTCGCATTATTAGCATCGGATATTAAGCAGTCACAAGAACGGGGTGCGGAACAATTGTTCGGACATATGGATACGCTTATGGGGCGCAACCGCCAACTGAATGAGGAAATCAGCCTCCTTGTCGCTGCCTTCAACAATGAGGACTCACAGATGCGACAACATGGTTCCCACCTTTTGATGGAGCACCAGCACAGGACGATACGGAACATTGCCCTATTCGGGTTTGCCGCCTTTCTGCTTGCCGTCCTGTTCTTCTGGATGCTGCACCGTGACCTCAACAAGCGACACAGGAATCAGGTGCTGTTGGAACAGAGTAACCAACACAACGAGGAGCTGCTCGCCCTCCGGCAGAACATGATGCTGACCGTCAGCCATGACCTGCGTTCGCCGCTGACCTCCATCAAGGGCTATGCGGAACTGATAGGTGAGACTACACAGAATTACAAATGCAAGGAGTATGAGGAAGCCATCATGCAGTCGTCTGAAAGGATGCTGATGCTGCTGAACACTCTGCTGAGCTACTACCGTCTTGACACGGGCAAGGAAGAGGTGGAAATGATGCCATTCAGGGTAAAGGACATCTTGAAGTCTCTGCTGATAGAGTATGAACCCATCGCAGAGATGAAGGATGTTGAGATAGATAGCGTGTTTACTGGCGATGACACCGTAGTGATGGGCGACCGCAAACGCATTTTGCAGATAGCAGGCAATATCTTGTCGAATGCCGTTAAGTTCACAAATAAGGGAAGAGTATCTGTAAATGTGGGTTATGCAGACAATACACTCACTATCAAGGTGCAAGATACCGGCACAGGCATGAGCGAAGAACAGATAAAGCGCATCTTCGCTCCGTTCAACAGACTGGAGAATGCCGACACACAAGAAGGCTTCGGTCTCGGACTGAGCATAGCCAAGGCACTCACGGATTTGCTGGGCGGCAGGATTGACGTGGAGAGCCATACAGGCTTCGGCAGTATATTCACCGTTTCCATTCCTATCATCGAGGGTGATGCAGAGATTCTTCAACTGACGGAGAAGCATACGACAGTACTGCCTGGAGGCTTACGCATAGCCGTCGTGGACGATGACGTGACCGTGCTTCGGATGACCGTTGAGATGCTGAACAAGAAGAACGTGCAGGCGGTAGGTTGTATGACCGTAGATGAACTGTTTGACAGGATGCGCAAGAGCGACTTTGACCTTATCATCACCGACATCAAGTTGGGAGGCATCAGCGGTTTCGACCTACTGGAACTGTTGCGCGATTCCAACATTGGAAACTCCAAGAAAGTCCCCATACTGGCCATGACAGGCAGGACAGAGCGTAAGGCGGAGGACTTCATCAATGCTGGCTTCAGCGGCTGCATACTGAAGCCATTCTCGTATGCGGAACTGACGCAGGCAATAGTCAATAGTATCAGGGAATATAGCCAGTCCGATGATGATCTTTTCAAAGCACCCAAGGCTGACTTCACGACACTGCTTCAGGGAGAGGAAGATGTGAACGGAATGCTGACGCTTCTTATAGAGCAGACCGAGACCGAGGTGATAGAACTTAAATCGGCAATGGAAACAGGCAACATGGATGCCATTTCCTTCCTACAACATAAGTTGGAGTCACGGTGGGAACTTTTAGGCATAGTTAAGCCCATGCTTAGGCTCCGTGACGCATTGCAGGGGAAGGCGGATTTGAGCAAGGCTATTGATGAGGTCGTACAGACGGCAGAGCAACTTATCCGACAAGCCAGGGAAAAGATGGAAGGAGGTGCGGCATGAGCAGGATTCTGGTAATAGAAGATGATACGATATTAAGCCGTCTCGTCGTCAACTGGCTGAAAGAGGCTGGAATGACTGCCGACAATGTTACAACTATCCGTGATGCGTTTTCAAGGTTGAAGAAGACAGACTATGACCTCGTTCTCAGTGACCTCCGCCTGCCAGATGGCAGCGGAATGAAAGTGCTCGATTGGCTCAACAACAACAAGCCCACTCCTTTTGTCATCATGACCAAGTACGGCGACATACCGACCGCCGTGGATGCCGTCAAGAAGGGAGCCGTGGAATTTATTGAAAAGCCAGTCCATGACATTCCGCTTGTAGAGACCATCCAGAGAATCTTGCAAGGAAGAGCACCAAGTACCGATGATTCCAAAATCATCAGGCGTGTAAGCCGGGCCTATCAGGAACTCGTACAAAAGGCGGAACGTGTTGCCCAATATGAACTGTCGGTGATGATTCGTGGCGAAAGCGGTGCGGGAAAGGAACATATTGCCCATATCCTGCACAACAGGAGCAGCAGGAGAAGCAAACCGTTTGTCAAGGTTGACTGTGCCACCATCACCAAGGAACTGGCGGCATCCATTTTGTTCGGCCACGAGAAAGGAGCATTCACGGGTGCGGAGTCCTGCACTACGGGATTGTTCTGGGAAGCTGAGGGCGGCACACTCTACTTTGACGAGATAGGAAATCTGCCAATAGAAGCGCAACAGGTATTGTTACGTGTCCTCCAGGAACGGCAGTACATGCCATTGGGTGGTACAAAGGAAGTCAGTTGCAATGTCCGTGTCGTTGCTGCCACCAATGAGGATATAGAGAAAGCCGTTGAGGAGGGGCGTTTCCGTTTTGACCTCTGGCAGAGGGTAGATGAGTACACGCTGGAAGTACCATCACTCTGTGATTGTCCCGAAGATGTAATCCCATTGGCGGAGGCTCTTCTCGTGCGCTTTAATGGAGAGTATGGTAAGAACGTAGAAGGATTCGCTGACGATGCGAAAGAGAAACTGCAATCCCATAGTTGGCCGGGCAATGTACGCGAACTGAAGAACGTCATACGCTGTGCGGTAGTAGAGAACGAAGGCGGAATGATACGGGCAGGGCATATCAAGCTGAAGCCCGTTCCAAGGCAGGGACAGGCTCTGGCTCTCAAAGATGACGGAGAAGAAAAGCAGAAGATAGCAAGAGCACTGGCAAAGACCAACGGAAATCTGTCGAAGGCTGCCGAAATACTTGAAATCAGCCGTCCGACGCTCTACAAAAAGATGGGTGAGTATAGTCTGAGATAAGAAAAAATGCTCCCTTGAAGTGTAAAAGTGTAAAGCCGCTTTACAATATTGTAAAGTTACTTTACACTTATTTCTTGCCCGTTTTTCCGCTTGAAAAATTTTCAAAATTTTTATTCCATTGTGCATGAGCGAGTTACGGGGCTACTGATGGCCTGCTGTCTTTCTGTTGGTATTGGCATTGCTTATAGGAATGATGTGCGCACAACAAACATCATTATCAAACAAGCAAAAGAGAATAGCAATGGACTACTTCATATTGACAGAAACTAGCTTGTTCAAACTGATACGGGGCGAGTCGGAAATTGACCCGAATGCAGCCTATCAGGACTTTGTTGTGCAAGTCATCGACCTCTGTAAACAGCCAGATGACGGGTATAAGGCGGTGGCATTGACCTGTGCCGAGACGGAACTCCAGTTCGTCAGTGGCGTTTCGGCAGAGATTGACCTCTACGCCAAGAAAGCATTAACCTTCGTTCAGAAGATGCTCAAACTCATTACTGACGGCAAGGTCATATCATTCGCCTCTGAAGAGAAAAACGCCCCATCAGGTTTGCGCTGGACGGGACAAAACACGGACTTTATAGAACTTATCTATGGGCTACACACCAAGAAGTGTATCAATGAAGGCGATGTGTCATTGAAGGACATGCTCACGACCTTCATGCAGTTCCTGGACTTTGAGAAGCCTCTGGCAAACTGCTATATCACCTATCGGGACGTTAAGATGCGCAAACTCGACAACCGTGCCACTTTCCTACAGGAAATGACCAATGAACTGAACTGGCGCATGAAAGAGGACGACCGCAAACAGGCAGCAAGGCGTTAACAATCTCTCATAGAAAAGCAAAATTTCGGCAATAAGGCGGACTTATTGCCGAAATTTTGTTTTATCACCCTTTCTGCTGCAACAGGTGTTGTAGTGTCGGGTCGTTCTTGATGCGTTCCAGTTCATCACGTACAATCTGCTTGACCTCATCCTTGATGCGGTTGTAGTTGTCGCGGATAGTCTGCTCCATGATGTCGTTGCCGTCGGCATCGGTGAAGTCGGCAATGACGGGGATTGGCTCATAGTGTTTCATCTCGGCATCCACCTTG
>OCTW011464948.1_pt1 | contig 12457 bp, 6 predicted proteins | sample 1539671 | NCBI WGS metagenome assembly OCTW01 (sample SAMN02144230, study PRJEB22623) | gut metagenome | biome: sheep rumen | host: Ovis aries | place: New Zealand | reverse complement strand
CAGCGTCCGCCCGATCACCGCCGTCCCAAACGACGGATGATCCACATAAGCGTCCCCCGTGACCAGCACCACATCCACCTGCTCCCACCCGAGCCGCTTCACCTCCTCCAATGTTATCGGTAAAAAATGTCCCATAGTTCTTTCATACATCTTGTTTACTTTGTGTTTTTATGCTATTAATGCATAGCATTAAAACCTGACGATATTTGGAGTTTCTATTATTTTACAATAATTCTCGAAGGCAATTGCGAGGAGTTGGAAAAATGGTATTTTCGTTCTTTTACTCCCGTCATATTTTGTTATACTGGTTATAACAGCATAGATATCTCGAAAATTCGGCACACATTTATATGTCAGCTTTAAATTCAAAATCTGGTTTTGATAAGAGAAATCGTCTCCTTCCCTCAACGAATAATCGCTCTGCAAGAAGGGAATAAACAAATCCACAATTCGATAGTCAGACTTTTCCAACATTTCAATGGCTATTTCATCGGAGTAATTCCTGATGGCAACCAAAGCATCCTCCTTTGTGCCATAAAGGAATAGAACAAAGTCCATTATACCTATAGAGAAAGCATTGCTACTCCTTGCTAAGGTAGGGTATTTGCGCAAAGGGTATTCCCAATAGGCAAATTCCTTTTCTTTCAGCTTTCTCAAAGTGATTACATTATGAAACAGCAACATTCTTACAAGAGAGGAGAATTGTTCTCTGCTATGTACAGGCCATTCAGAGTTAATGGATGCAACGAAACGGTGTGCCTCTTGGGCGACCATATTATTATTGTTGAAAAAGAAGGGCGCTATGCTGTAAAATTTGTCAATATAACCAGCGAAGTCAACACCGTTGCCATACTTGGCGCGGAAGATATTGCGGATATTGTCTATGTCGCAGACAAAGATGATTTTGTCGAAGCCATAGCGATTTTCATCCTGGCCAGTAGGCCAATGAGCAGAGAAGTAACTGGATGTCTGTGCAGAGAAGAGGTTGAGTAATCTGAAGATGTGCTCTGGGTCTATTCTGTCGAGGTCATCTACAATAAGAACCTTTTGCTTGTCAATCGTGGAATTGACCATCTCTATTAACTCCGTAGTGGCATCATATTCAACCTCATTCATCAGGTTATAGAATGCTTCTCTTGCCTTATCTTCTGCATTTTGGTTAATACCTTTATCGAAGGCCTCGTACTTTGCAGCCCATTGGGTATAGGTATCAAATACATCTGATAGTTTCTTGCCGATTTTGCCACAATGGGAAATTACATCTTTAATGATTTTGGGCAAGTTGCTCTGCACAAAGCTGGCCATAGTCTCTTTTGTGGAGAACATTTTCTCCGAAGGAGCCAAATAACCTTTCACCAGAAGTTCATATAAGATATCAAACTGGAGTAGTTTGACGACATCCTCGTTTTGGGCTATTGCATAGTTCGTCGGGAAAAGGTGAAACGTTTCGTATTCGTCCTTTTTTCGCGTTGTGAAGAACTCGTGCAAGAAAAAAGTCTTGCCACTCCCATATCTCCCAGAGAATAGTATTCTATGGTTATCTGGTAGGGCAAGAAAGGTCGCGAACTTTTCAGCCTCATATTGGGTGGTGATGAGTATAGGTTCTTGGTTCATAGATAATATCAAATTAATTCGGCTAACATTTTCCCGTCTTTATAGTATAGTTCCGTATAGTTATTCTCATATGTGGCTCCTATCTTTTGGTATATTTTTTTACAGATTTCTTCGATTTCATCATTTTTATAATATTCAAACTTTTGGGGAAGTTGTCGAGCCCCATCCTTGATTGTAATTGATTCTATGGTTTTACCGTTTGCCTTCGAAAATTTTCTTGTCCCATCATAATGAATATATGAATACAATGGATCTAATAGTTCTATTTTTATTTCGCAATTGGTTGTTTCATTTTCATTTATATGCAGATATATTATGTTTGTGAGTGCAAGAATCTCTTTAGCCGCTAGGCGTGTAATATGTTTTTTTAGGATAGGTATCATTCTGATTACAGACAACAATTCATTCCGGTACACGTTTGTATCAATACTTCTATGAGACAATGGGTTCAGTAGTGTTCCTATCGAAAGAATAATAGTGTCTATATCATCCGTGTAGCCATCGGTTTTCAACAGAAAGGCCTTTGCTGAATTTAATATTGTGCGCAATTTATCTTTTGGGGATCCGTCTGGATTCTTAGAAATGTATCTTGGGAATAGACTCATGGAATCTTCAACAGTTTTTCTTAGATAATTGGCAGAAGCCGGATAATCATTATTTTGGTAATGATATATTGCTTTAGTATAAAAATCTTTAGATTCAATACAAATTGGTTCGTCGTCAATCTCCTCATTATAATACATTTCTTTGAACAGCCATTTGTCTTTGACCTCAGCTTGAAAAGAGATTCGGTCTTTCATTAGTTCAAAGAAAGCCCTGTCGTGGGTAAAGATATATATTTTAAATCTATTGTTTAACTCAAGTAGGTAACGAAGGACACGATTTCGGTTGCTCATATCAAGACTAATGAGCATATCATCTAATGCTAAGAAGCTTCCTGGTTCTGGGTATTGAGACAAACATGCAAATCTTACAGAAAGTGCAATTGCTGTTTGTTTTGCTTCATTAAAGTAAGTTTGCGGTTTTTCTATTTCATGGTCATTTTCTTTTATTTGTAATCCAATTTTTGGTGGATTAATAGTTGAATTAGCTCCCTCGTATCTGAAAAAAAAGTGTTCCTTGTAAATGTTTTCTGGATTAGTGTCTTCTATAAAAACCACTTTTACACTAAGGTTTTTATCATCTTCATCCTTTAAAAACATATTATATAATCTACTGGCATTTTGATTTATGGTCTCCACTAATTGCTTTAACGAATTGTTAAATCCATTAATTAGTGATAATAAAGCTGAGTCATTTTTTCTTGGTTTTCTCTCAGATGTACATAATGTTATAATATTATCATACGTTTCTGATAAATACTCTGTTGAATATGGTGGAAGCCAAAATGGGAGAATGTCTTTGTAAAACACATTCCATAAATCAATTTCTTCAGAGTTTCTTGCGGCGTGAAATCGTGATATATACGAATGATTTATAAAAGCAGAACCTTTATTAAGAAGCTCAATTGGTGATAGGCTTCCAGATGAGTGATATAATCCATCTCTATTAAGAGTACAGTCATGACCATCGTCAAATGTTACTTTGATTTGAGGCCGAAAACCGCTGTCAATCACATCCTGGACTCTGTTAATATTTACTAGATGTTGATTGTTCGTTCTATCATCCGCAGTAAAATACTTTGCGCCAAAGTCATCTTTGAAGGCGCTTTGAAGCAACGCATGTAAAGCATAATAGATCGAAGACTTCCCACTACCATTTTCTCCATATACCAAAAGATTTCTACCATCCAGCAGGTCTAAAATAAATTGTTTCGGAAAAGCCTTAAATCCATCTATCTCTATTTTAGTAATTGTGGCCATAATTATGATAAAATAATTGTTCTTAATGTATCCGATGATGAATATGCAAGAGAATCTATAGCTTCAATAATACCCTCATTTGAAGCAACTGAGAATACTCCCCATGTATCATTTGGGGTTTTAGCATATATCTTTAACATTTTCTGGATAATTGACATCCCTACTTTATCCATTTCTCCACCTATATAAATTTCATATATACAGCCATTAATTATTTTTTCATAACCATTGGCAATAAAATCATTTGATACAGATTCATTAATTCTTTTTTGTTGTTTTTTTAAATAAATTATACAATCAACTAACTTGGCAATTAACGATTGGACATCTATAGATGGTGCAGCTATGGGAACATTTTGAAGCGGTTCTTTGTCAAGTTGAAAGTTGTCACCCTGCATTTTTCCTTTGTTTTTAAGCCAGAATTCAATTAATTTTGAATTCAATAGACCGGTCAAGTACTTTTGATTCACGCGCTTTGTTTGGATCATATTGAATGTTTGGGAAAGATAACATTCAAAATCACAATATGCGAAAATGGGTTTTCCAACACATTTACGTATAGCAATTACCTTTTCCCCAGTAAAGAAACATTCTTTTCTTGCTCGGTGAAGACCATAAGGCCGATTGTCTGATGTAAAAATTTGTAAGAATTTGTCCAAATGTTTTTTTACATTTGGGAAATTGTCCAAACTATGTTTATTTTTGTAGCTCGAATCAGTATATATTGCCCAATAATCGTTATAGGGCATAGTATAAAATCTACCAATTTGAGATGTTGTATAATATGGCTTAATTAAACGTAATTCTTCGTCGGTAAAACAAAGTCCGTCTTTCTCTTCCTTTGATAAAACAAAGACCCCCTGGCCCTCATAAAATCCAGGGCCTAACAGTTTTGCGTTTTTTTTGTTCAATGTATCCTGAGGAAAAACAATTCCTTGGGCTATTTCTGAATCTGTCAGATAAATAATGTTGTCATTATTCTGTATTTGGTCGAACAAAGAATCAAAAGTATTGAAAGAAAACAATTGATCAATATATGTTCGTCTATTAATAGTAGGTGTTAAATATTCAGCATTATGAGAGTTCCCCTCAAATAAGAGGGATAAATCCTTTTCGGAAGTTTTTCCTGTCTTTATTTTACGGTAGTCGAACTGATAATTATCGGATGTCTTGTTTTTTTGAAACAGCATTACCATTGTCTGGATGCTTGCGCTTTCAAAAACCATTAGTGCACCAAAGTCAACAATTGTACATATTTTAGTTTCTTTCATGACTTTGTTTCGCAGTATTCTAGCGCCAAAATTTGTTACCCAATTGTTTGTTGCAATGTAGCATAGTACACCATTCTCATTAAGCAAATCAAGGCTTATACACGCAAACATATACCACAAGTCCATTTTCCCCATATAATAAGGAGAGTTTTTGTATTGTTCGAAAACGGTCTTGGAGATTCTGCCTTCTTTTAGGTATGGGGGATTCGCTATAATTACATCAAAACCACCTTTTTCAAAAACATCTTTATACCATGTATGCCATAGGAAGAATTTTGAATTGGCGGAAACATCTATACTGTCGAGGATTGCTGTGGTTCGAGAGTTTGTACCAAGACTATTTATGATAAGCAACTTTACCTCGTCATTAATTTGTTTGCGTAGATTGTTTTTCTCTTTATGGTCAGTAGCTTTGAAATATTCATTTGTTTGACGATGAAGATTACGTTGATTGGCATGTGTGTCGATACCCAGAACTAATTGGGCAGTTGTTGATGGGCGGCCAACAGGTCGACTGGCAATACGGCTTAGATTAATTCCCTCAAAACTTTCAAGCAGACTATTGCCTTGCATAAACTTGTAATCAAAGTTAGGCAGGGCCTCGGGTTTTTCGCTATCTACAACAATACTAAGCCAAAAACGAAGTCGGGCAATATCAATAGCTCCTTTCTCAATATCCACACCATAAATGTTGTTCTGAATGATGTCGCGTTTGACTGATGACGGGGAGAATTCTTTGGTCGGCTTCGTGAACCCATAAAGCAAAAGGCGTGAGTGATATAGCACATTCAATATTCCCATTGGGAAAGCACCAGAACCTATTGCTGGGTCGCAGACTTTCACATCAGCCAACAATTGATATACTTTCAATGCTGCATTTTTGTCCTGAAGAGCCTCTGACACCTTTCGTTTTTTGATCAACTCATCAATGGCAGGATGCAAAGATTCATCAGTATGAGTTTTAAGGTATTGAGCGATACTCTCCTGACTCATATACTGCACAATCTCCTTTGGAGTATAGAATGCCCCTTTGTCTTTATTGTCTTCCAGTAGGTTTTCAAAGATGTGCCCAAGCATTTCCGGGTCAACGCCCACCTCTGCATCATCAGGGTCATTCTCATCGATGGTGAAATTGTACATTCCAAAGAACTCCATTAGTTCAAGAAAGTAGGCATAAGGGAAATCGACATCTTTTTTATCGATTTCATCTCTGTCGAAAAGTCCACCGTTGAGGTAAGGTATCTTGATATTATCACCTAATATTGGAGCAGCTATATCGTCGGTTCTTGGTTCATTGAGGGTCTTGAAAAAAAGAGTTTCCAATACATCACTCAACAGACGGTTATTGCCATTGTGTCGCTTCACAAGATTGTATAAATAGTTTTTATCGCCATTCTCCCACTCGCCATTTTTTTCAGGTACCCCCATCCAGCCTTTCTTTTGAAGAAATTGAAGGAAAACAAGTCGACCAAGTAGTTTCTTTACATAGTCGCGATTCTCCTTGGTGTCATCATCAAGGTATGCAAGGAACTTTTTGTAACGGTCTTTATATCCATTAAAGAATTCTTTATTCAAACGCTCCACAGAGAAGGCCTCTTCCACATCGGTCAAAAACAGAGACCCTTTCTGTCTTTTGTCAATAAGCTCAAACATGCGGTTGGCTGCTGTAGTGCAGGGTTCGTTGCTGCCGAGCAGGAAGGTGTAACGTTTAGGTGCTGTGGTTTTTGTTTCGATTGCACCATCTTCGTTGAAGACAGTCTGTTTTGAGACGAATGTCAGGCGGTAGTCTGGCTGGTTGTCAGAATAGTATAGGACAAGGGCACCGTGAATGATATCCTGGTCAACATGTCGAATGGCGATGTCTCGCAAGCCCTTGCGGTTGCGGGCAACGATGATATTGTCGGCCACCTCGAACAGGAACAATCCGAGAGAACGGCCATCGTCAAGTCGAATGGTACCCACTTGTCCTCCAGCCTTGGCCAAGCCTGTATCGACAGAAATTGCCTTTGTCAAAAAATCAACTCTAGGAAACATCAATCCGAGCAGTTCTTTCCATTTTTCGAATTCGAACTTTGACGATAATATCTGTTTTAAATCCTGACGGGTCATATTATGTGCTGTTTAATTCTTATCTTGCTATTTAACTTCATTATTTATAATCACCCAGTGTCCACCTTTGTTGGGACCAATACGGCGAATGATGCCCTTTTCACGCAGATTTGTAATCTGTTTTGTTATCGCCCTTCGGCTTATTCCCAATGCTTCTGCTATTTCTTGTGTAGTAATTTGAGAGTTGGCCGACATTAGAGAGATAATTTTCTGGGAACTTTTCTGGGAACTTTTCTGGGAACTTTTCTGGGAACTTTCGGTTTCGCTTTCTGGTCTACTTTTTGGTCCACTTATATGATCTACTTGTACACTTGCTGGGAAAGTGATTCGGATAAAATTGTCGGTAAAATGGAAACAATCTTCACCGTAAGCACGAAGGATACGAGGTATGCCCGAACCCAATGATTCCACAATATCGAGATCGCGATAGATACGCATCAGCTCTTTGTTGCGCGGGATGGAGATGCCTGTAAAGAATTCCTCTCGACTAAGGGATTCCGGGAGTCGGCCGGCAGAAGTGATTTCAAGACGGTCGGGGAAAATCTCGAACTTGGGTGGCACTTCAAAAGAATAGTCGTTATGCACGATAGCATTGATTACGCCCTCGCGTACAGCCACCCTGTCCCAAAGAGGTGTCTCGATGCGTTCCATAGGGGTGATCTTTGCAGCCGTTTTGTTTTCTATCTCCAGTTTGGTCAGTACGCTTTTGGTGGCTTTGATGAGTGAGCAATAGCCATATTCGTTGTTTTCAATCAGGTCGCATCGGTCAAGGCTGGAGTATTTGGCCACTTTGATCGAGTTGTTGTTCTCGTCGGCCAACAAATAGGCCACATAGTTGTATTCTCCATCTTTTGTAACCAGTTCGAGACTGCGCTTGAAATTGTCGTTCAGTCGCTTGCCGCGTTCGTCATAGTAGATACGCAGTTGCTCGAATGTCAAATCCTGGCGGTTTGAAACTATCTTACTGATGGAATTACGTGTACGCATGGCGAAAAGACGGTCAATCTGCGATTGAGGCATAGACTCAACAGATGTCCCGACACGCACGAACGCCCCACGCGGAGTCATTCCATATTTAGACTTGAAATAAGGTTTGTCGATACCGCTGGCCACTGTGATTTTTATGACCGTGCGACCCTCGTGTGACTCGCTTGCGATGTCGAACAGGCCCATTGCTGATGGCGAGATATTGTTTTTAATTCGGTCTTTCAGTTTTAGCATGCACTCGTCGGCATCATCAATCCCAACAACAGAACCATCATCGTCGATGCCAATATAAATGTAGCCTCCTTCTTTGTAGTTCAAGAAGGCAATAACCTCTTTTTCAATGTCGAGGTCGGGAGTCAATTCCCTTTTGTATTCTATGCGGTTGGTTTCGCTCATGATGCAAAGTTACGAACTAAAACTTTCTGAGATGATGATTTCCGGTGAGTTACCATTCTGTACTTTGTTTGCCGAAGGGGTATGAGTAGGTATGTCTGTAGAGATATTCTGTAATGGGTATGAGGAGATAATTGCGATGACTTTCTCTATCAGAACTGCGGGTTTTACGGGCGTTTTCTTGGTGGCGGACTGTAGCTTGTTTACATCGCGTTGCAATTGCTGGAATTTTCCCGTGGTAATAGCACGCTTGGCCAGACGTATCAATCCGGATTCTTCGTCCGTCAGATTGTCAATGTGCAGACAGGCATCAAGATACGCTATTGCACGTTTTTCATTAGGACCTTGTGCAACATTCACCTTCATTGTTATGGCTTTGCTATCCTCATCCTTTTCTGCAAAGAGACTGATGGCTTGTGATACCTGTTGATGGTGCATGTCGTGCAAGGGAACGGATTTTTCGTCAATCTTGGCCTCAAAAGCTTTGGCCGCCTCGAGGAAAGTCAAGTCTTCGTGCGAGCCGTCCTCCCGGATGAAAGTGAAGGCGTCGCGACGATTGTTGCGAATGAACACCAACGTGCTCCCCCGCATCACTTTGCTTTTGCGTCCGACACGCGAGCGCATAGGCAAACGGGCAATGCGTTTTATCAAGTCGGGATCATCTTCTTTCAGCTTGCGCAGGCGCATAAGGTAAACCAACTTCTCGTCGCGTTCTTCGTCTATATCCTTGTCGAAAAGGCCAAATGTCTCTGGGCTTTCATCGGTGGAATAGATTTGGCTGTCTTCGCCAAGTGCGGCGTGGAAAGCAAAGAGTTTCATCTTGGCTTTCTTTTCCAGTTCGATGTCATTGTTCACCTTTTGTGTAGGGAAGAAATTGTAAATATAGATATTCTTTGCGGTGCTGCCAATACGGTTCACGCGACCGATGCGTTGCATGAGGCGGGTGGAGTTCCACGGAGTATCATAGTTTACAATGACATTGGCACGGTGCAGGTTAACACCTTCGGCCAATACTTCGGTAGAAATGATGATGTCGATGTCATTCTTTTGACCTTCGGTATAGTTGGCATCGAAGTTGGCCTTGACTATGGGCATCATCTCATTGCGATTGCTACTTTTGACGGCAATTGTGCGTGGATAGCCGTGCTGTTTCAAAGCATTCAACAGATAGTCGGTGGTCTCTTTACTCTCAGAAAAAACAACTAATTTGCCCTCGTTGTTCTTTGCTTTGTCAAAAAGCTTATCGTCCAAATATTCAAAGAACATGTCCAACTTGGGATCGTAATCTATCTTATTCCATTCATCCACAAGCTCGTTGAGGATGTCCTCATCGTGCTTGATTCCTTCCAGAAATCCGTCTTCAAAATCATCGGGAACACAGATTTCGATGGTGGGGTCAGCATAAATGGACTCGTTGATAAGTTTGATTAGATCGTCCTCTTTTCCATCATTCAAGAGTTCATTGACCTTCAGGTTTGGGGCGATATAAATGGTTCCTTTGTCGAACATCTCCAGCATCACGTGGTTTGCATCGCTATAGCGTTTTAGTGACTGTTTGAAAGCGTAGAAACTGCTGTCGATGCGTTTGACAAGAAGGGTCTTCATAATTTTGGCCAACTGTGTGGAAATCATATCAGCCTTCTTGTATTTTTTCTTTTTCTCGGGACGCAAATACTTGATGGCTTGGTAGCGGTTGTAGGTCAAACCATCATCTGGGTCGCTGAGCATCTTGATAGTCCAGTCATAGAGTTCGTTGAGTTGGTCGTCGAGAGGGTAGTATATTTTTTCTGGAGCATGAACGTCAGGGAAGATAATGCCTTGCTCTTCCAAATCTTTCTTATATGCGTCATTGCCCATAAGGTCAGTTCGGGTTCGTCGTACAGTAAGCGGTTCTACTACTTTTGTCCTGATTCGTTCGTATATTCTCTTGATGCCTTCTGAAATCGAAGCAATATCTTTTTGTTCTTTCAGTTTGCGGTATTTGTCTATCTGCTCGCGGAAAAAGCGTTGAAGGTTGCCCTCTTCTAAGGTGCTGTCCTTCGAATCCTGGAACAGATAAACAAGATTGGCAATATCCTCGGGTTTATTGTTTAGTGGAGTGGCAGACACCAATATAACCTTCTTGTTGTAATAACTTCCATCGGGCTTCTGCCTACGTGATGGAGTTTTGCAAATCTTCTGCAACTCAGTGTACATTGAAGCAGTATCAGTACGGAACTTGTGTGCTTCATCCACAATCACCAAGTCATATTGTCCTGCATCCTTAACTTTATGCAGGCTTCCATTGGTGATAATTTTATAGTTGTCTATTTTAAATTTGGCCAAAGTTTCATCCCACGAATCCTGCAGTGCCGGTGGCACAATTACCAAGGTGTGTGAACGATGAGTTGGGAAGCCATTGGAAAAGAAAAATTTTTTTGCAATGAGTGCTGCAACAACGGTTTTCCCCAATCCGACAACATCAGAGAGAAAGAATCCGTTGTGTTTCATCATTTTCGCATATCCATCATTAACAGCATCAATCTGATATGACAATTTCTTGTATCCTTTGGGAAGGTCTGATACAGAATTGGGGTCGAAGTCGATGCTTTTTCCGAAATACTCCAGCAGGAACTTGAGATAAACTTCGTAAGGTGTCAACTCAGTGTTGAGGTATGACTCCCTCTTTAGCTTCTCCACATGCTGCATAGTGATAGGTACCGATTCTACCCAAAGTTTCTCAAAAGTGTCGGTTGCAAAGAGAATATCATCGTCGTTACGGAGTTCTACGTTGAACTCAAAGTTTGTCTCAAGACCAGCTTCGGTCAAATTGCTTGAGCCTGTGATAACAGACCCAAAACCATGTGGATGATATGTTTCTTCTCGAAATATATAAATCTTTGCATGTATATTCTGTCGAGGATGTATCCTCATTTCGACTCGTCCTGTGGCTATATCTTCGATAAACTGATACATGCCTTCCTCCACATCCTTGTCGTATTGGGCTTCTTGTATATTATGCTTTATGTCGTCGAAGAATTCATCCAAAGTCTTGTCTGTGTTGGGCGAGAAAAGCAGCCCTTGTTGGGATGCAAGATATGTTAGCTTATCAACGTTGATGCCAACAAGAAAACGAATATGGGGAGTTTGTTGTACAAACTTCCTTATACGAAAATAGCCAGATGCTCGAAAATAACCAACGAGTGCATCAAAAAAATGCACTTTTTTATATTGAAAAACACCTTCTATTTTGTTAAGCAGCGTGTTTTGTTCTTCATTTGTAAAAAAATTACTCCCCATATACTACAACATATTTTGTTTTGCAAAAATACGAAATCTTTTTGAAACCACAAAATCTATTTTCCACTAGTATTCACACTGCCGACAAAGACCGACCGCGACACGCGGCGGTTGATGTTGCGGTGCTTCTTGTTCTGCTGTTTTTCAGCGGCGGAGAGGGTTGGTGTGCTGGCGGTGGAGGCGGCTTCGACGATGGCGTAGATGTAGAACAGAATCGGGACGCGGTCATCCACCTCGTCCGAGATATCGGGGAGTACGAATGCTGCGCGGCCGTCCTGTCGGCTGACACTAGCCATCAGCATACAGATCTCCGCCCGCGGCGAGACGGCGAAGAAATGTACCACATCGTCGGGACGGGCTTTACCGGCATCAAGGTTTGGCCGAAAGGTAATCTCGACCTGAAAGCCGTCGGCGTGAAGGATATCAATGTACACCTCTGGCAGTGGCCCGACGGCGACGAGCAAAGCTGAATAATTGATGTGAACAATTCCGTTATCGTACACAAACTGTTCTTTATTAAGACGCGAGAAGTAGTTGGCTTCAGTCATTCCGTGGGCGTGCGCCTCTTTGGTGAGGCCCCGCTGGAGAATGGTTCCGTAGAGGGCTGAGGTTTGCTGCCGCGCCTTAAAAAGTGCCCGCTGACGCAGCTGCGCCTCGGACTTGCGGTCGTTGTACTCTGCTGGCAACTGTCGCGAGTAGGTGCGCCCGAAACGGGTATAATGTATCTCTCGGCCGACGGTGCCGGAGTACTCTACAATGGATGGTTTTACCTTTGCCATAATTCAATGCTAATATTATGTTATTATTAACGAAGGAAAAGGCGTTTTATTGCCTTGTTACCTCGGAGATGCGTAATATTTGAGTAAAGTATGAGTAAAAGGGGAGTAAAAGGTAGAGAACATAATGGGAGCAAAAGATAAAAGCAAAAAACAAGTCGGGGGG